>OJDQ01000014.1_pt1 | contig 88025 bp, 71 predicted proteins | sample 1592851 | NCBI WGS metagenome assembly OJDQ01 (sample SAMN05416774, study PRJEB24817) | seawater metagenome | isolation source: Sea water | place: Canada:Atlantic | collected 2013-07 | reverse complement strand
TTCGTCGGCAGCGTCAGATGTGTATAAGAGACAGCGTCACCACTGCGCTTACTTTCAACCTTTACCTTTTTGCCGCCGGTTGAACGTAACCACTTGTTGTCGAGCACCAGGTCAATTTTACGTTCATCCAGGTTCACTGCCGCCACTTTTACCTCCAGTTGATCGCCCAACCGGTACTGACGAGCACCACTGTCGCCGCTGAGTGTTTGTTTAACGTCATCATAGCGATAATAGTCATCGTCCAGCGAGGTAATGTGAACCAGACCATCAATATGGTATTCCGTGATGCGCACAAAAATGCCAAATCCGGTGACTGAACTCACCACGCCCTCAAAGGTTTCGCCAACGTGGTCCTGCATAAATTCGCATTTCAGCCAGTCACTGACATCACGGGTGGCATCGTCGGCCCGGCGCTCAGTCATGGAGCACTGTTCGCCTAATTGCTCGACTTCCTCGGCACTGTAAGACTTGGCACCATGTACCGTCTGACCTTGCTTTTTCAGGATCGATTTGAGGGTACGGTGCACCACCAGATCCGGGTAACGGCGAATCGGCGAAGTGAAATGGGCGTAAGCCTCCAGCGCCAGGCCAAAGTGGCCAATGTTATCGCCATCGTAAATGGCCTGTTTCATGGAGCGTAACAACATGGTCTGGATCAGTTCCTGATCCGGGCGGCCCTGGGTTTTGCTGACCACCGCAGTAAAGTCTGCCGGCGACGCGCCTTCCACAATGCTGTGAGGGATCCCCACTTCACCGAGGTAAGACGTAAACGCGGTCAGTCTGTCCGCATCGGGTTTATCATGGACCCGAAACAGCGAATGGGCTTTATTAGCCTCGATGTACAGCGCTGCACTCACGTTGGCCATGATCATGCATTCTTCAATCAGCTTGTGAGCATCGTTACGCTCTATGGGCACGATGTTTTCAATCTTACGCTGGGCATTGAAGACAAATTTACTTTCCTGCGTTTCAAACTCAATGGCACCGCGTTGTGCGCGGGCTTTTTTCAGCGCGCGGTACAAGTCGTGTAAATGGCGCAGTTGAGGCACAAATTCTTCATAACGCTGATGAAGCTCTTTGTTACCGCTTAAGATTTGCCACACTTTACTGTAGGTAAAACGGGCATGGGAATTCATCACCGCTTCGTAAAACTGGTATTTTTCCAGTTTACCCGTTGGGCTGATGGTCATTTCGCAAACCATACATAAGCGATCGACTTCCGGGTTCAGTGAACATAAGCCGTTAGACAACACTTCCGGCAGCATGGGAATCACCTGCTCAGGGAAGTAGACGGAGTTACCACGTTCTAATGCTTCGGCATCCAGTGCACTGCCGGGCGTCACATACTGACTGACATCAGCAATGGCTACCCACAACTGCCAGCCACCCGTGTCGAGCGGTTCACAAAATACCGCATCGTCAAAGTCTCTGGCGTCTTCGCCGTCAATCGTGACCAGAGGCAACTGACGCAGGTCGACCCGCCCCGTTTTATCCTCTTCCTTCACACTGTCGGTCAGCCCCTCGATTTGGCGCGTTACCCCTTTCGGCCACTGATGTGGAATATCAAAAGTACGCAGCGCCATTTCGATTTCCATTCCCGGTGCCATATGTTCACCGAGCACTTCGATAATTCGGCCTACCGGACTCACCCGCCGACGAGGGCGCTGGGTTATTTCAACCACCACGACATTGCCTTGTCGGGCGCCGTGTGAATGTTCTGGAGGGATAATAATTTCGTAATTAATGCGGCTGTCGTCGGGAATAACAACGCCCATGCCCTGTTCGGTAAAATACCGGCCGACAATGGGTTCCTTACGCGGCTCGATGACCTGATTAATGTATGCTTCGCGACGGCCTCGGCGATCAGTGCCGCTTTCCCGGGCTTCCACCCTGTCGTCGTGCATAAACATTTGCATTTGTCCGGCACTGATAAACAAATCGCCGGAATTGTCATCCGGACGCAGGAAGCCGTAGCCGTCTCGGTGCCCTATAATGCGCCCACGGATAAGCTGTTCCTGTTGCAGAACGGCATACCGTTTTTGTTTGGTAAATTGAATTTGCCCCTCACGCTCCATGGCGCGCAGGCGTCGTTGAATGCCAATCCGGCTGTCTTCGTCCTGGGCATTTACGCTTTGGCAAATGTCCATAAAGGTCATGGGTTTGCCATGCTCTTTGAGGGTTTCCAGTAAATATTCGCGACTGGCTACCGGATTGTCGTACTTGGCTTTTTCCCGCTCGTAGTGCGGATCATCTGTCATATAAACTCTGTGGTTTGATGTATTGCTGCCAGTATAATACTAATCTGGCTCATTAAATACTCAATTGAGTATAAGAATTGTAGTGCGGTCAGTATATACCGGTCACTGACATAAAAAAACGGTGGCCTGAGCCACCGTTTTCGTTGGTTTAATTAAGCAGCGGTTTGCTTACTGCTTTTTCATCGACTGATGAAAATCAGCCAGGTCGTTAACCTGTGTTGCGCTGTCGATGTCAGCAAAAGGTTGCTCAACAAAGCTGGTACCACGTAACTGCACAGATACCCGTGCGGCGTTATCATTCAGCATCGTTTGTTGATAAAACGCTTTAACGTCATCCAGCGTGACTTTTTCAACGGCATCAATCAGTTTTTGCTTGCTGTTGAAGTCGTATTTCTCACGGTACCAGTCTGAAATAAACGGTACCACTTCGTCACGCATATTTTTTGGCGCTTCGTTCAGTGAGACTAAAACACTGGTCTTCAACTTAACAAACTCTTCTTCCGTTAAAGCATCCAGCGCTTCTTTATACTGAGTTTTAAAGGCATCAAAACGCGCCTGCATAGCGGCAACATCTTTTACCGGTGTCTGAATAAACATTGCAAAACCAGTGTAGTCACCAATTCTGGTTGCCATACCACCTACTGCGTAGGCCAGTTGTTCTTCGGTACGCAGCTTGTCAAACGCAACATTACTGAAATGACCACGCAGTACGGTGCCTGCAGCCCGGGTATCAAACCCTGGCTTAGGGTGCACCATCACGTCGATGACCGACACGTCGGCAACGGTCAAATCCTGCTGCCAGACCAGTTTCTGACCCACCTGAGGCTGCCAGAATTCACGCATATCGTAAGCCACGCTGGTGCGGTTTTCAGGCAAGGCTGCCTTCACCCGCGTTACCGCGTTAGTCAGATCCGCTTTGTCGTAGTTACCAAAAGCGAAAATACGCAGTTGATTTTTACTAAGCAACGCTTGCATAAAGTCCTGCATATCAGTTGCGTTGAGTGACTGCGCCGCGCTAATGAGGGCATCGGTATTAAAATTACCTTCTCGGATCAGGTCGTTGTAAGCATCAAAAGCCTGATAGAAAGGGAATTTTTTACCCGCATTTTGCAAACCACGTACGTAACGGTCGACCGCCTGGGCAAAGTTTTGCTCATTAACGTCCACGACCAGTGCATCGAGGGCTTTGGTCAGTAATTCTGGCTGTTTGTCGGTAAAACCACCGATGGCCAGACTAATACCATTACCGTCGTTAAAGCGCAGAGACATGCCGGCAATGCTTGCCTCGGTCATTAGCGCACTTTGTTGCAGGCTGTACAGGTCTTGCCAAAGAGCGGTCATTACGGTTGCCTTCGCATCAGACTCCGGCACACCTGAATTGATGTACACGGTCATTTCACCGCGTGGCTGCTCGGTAAATGCCTGGCTCGGGAACGACCACACCTTAACGCCGGTTTCGTCAATCACCAGTTCAGGTTTTTCCTGCGGTGTTTGCGGTTTAAGGGCAAATTGTTCTGGTAACAGCGTATTGACGGCCGGTAAATTCAGCGCGATTTGTGCAGGTTGTTGCCAACTGGCAATTTCTTCTGCACTGATTGAATCCACCTGATATTTACCATCATAGAAGTGCAGCTGACTGTCTGCTGGCTCATTTTTGCTGATGTACCAGATTTTAACCCGCTCAGGTGTTAACTGCGCCAATACGTCTTTGATAGCCTCAGCATCAAAGGACTCGTAATAGAACGATGAGGATACTGCAAACTTAGCCGGCACTTCCTGCATTGCTGCAGCCAGGTTCGACACATAACCAAACTCATCGGTTTTCTGCAGGAAACGGAAGCGGTTATTCAGACTGGTCTGAATTTCGCTGAAATATTTCGCATCAACACCTTGTTCACGAATCAGGTCGATATATTGCATCACCACCGCCACGATGGCTTCGCGATTTTGCAACCCGGCATCGGTCAGGTCGATATTAATGCTAAACGAACCGTAATTGCCGTACATGGCAGGCGACGCAGACGCTGACAAGTTTGAAATCAGCCCCATGGCTTTTAACTGATAAGCCGGCGTGCCTGGCATCTCTGAGCCAATCAGGTACGTTAAAAACTGATTAGGCTTAGTGGCAAACTCATCGCTGTTATCACTGATAGTAAAATCAATATTCAGCTTTTTCACATCTTCGTTTGGCACGTAGTGAATTCGCTTGCCACCGACTTTAGAAAAGTCCAGTTGGTCGTCTACCGTTGGGTTTTCGATATCTTTATTTTCAATATTGCCAAAATACGCTTCAGCCAGCGCTTTCATTTCGTCCAGCGGACGATTACTGATCATAGCCAGCTTCATAATGTTGGCTGAGTAGTAACGTTCGTAGAAGTTCACCGTTTCGGTGTGCAGTTTGCTGCCTTCTTTATCACCCAGGGTTTCCAGGTTACCAATCAGGAAGCGGTTAGCCGGGTGCTCACCCATCATGCTACGCGCCAGCTTGAACTGGCCAAAGTAGTCCATCTCGCGACGCATGGACCACTCAGCATTCACCGCATTTTTCTCTTTGTCGGTGTATTCCGGATACAGTTTAGGCGCTTTGAAGAAATCAGAGAAACGATCCAGGGCTTCGCCATAGGCATCATTATTGATTTTAAACATGTAGTTGGTGATATCCAGCCACGTATAAGCGTTGTGCTGGCCGCCGTTGGCGGTCATAAACTCGGTATACCCCTTGGTATCCGGGTAACGCTCAGTGCCTAAAAACAGCATATGCTCTAAGTAGTGAGCCATTCCCTGTTGTGACATTGGGTCGTGCAGTAAGCCTACACTTACACTCAGTGAAGCGGCCGATTTTTCGGCTGCCGGGTCAGAAACCAGCATCACTTCTAATTGGTTGGGCAAAGTAAAAGTATCGTACTGTCTGTCGTCGTTAGGCGATACCATTACGCTCTCTGGCGTAGCTACCGGGCTGGCCGGCGCCTGAGCTTTTTCTGTGGCACATCCGCCAAGCAGTGCAGCACTAACTACACCTGCAATCAAAAGCTTTTTCATTAAAATGTTACCTTATGCAGCGTTAATATAGTGAGTTGAAAACTTCCAAACCGACCCGGCCCATAACAATGTGACAGTCGGAACAAATTTCCACGCAGCACACCATAAAGAAAAGCGCTACAAGTCGCCAGTCACCGGTTTAACAGGATTGTAAACAAATATGTCAGCGATGCTACTGGCCTGATATGCCGTTTTGTTTACTGCAAGTTACACATGCTGATCGATTAAAATTGCGTTGCCGTCGGGGTCGATCATGGCAATGCTTTCTGGACCTGAAGAACCTGGCTCGGTTTTCTTGGTCAGAATCACCCCGGCATCGGTCAGGGCCGATTCTATGTCCTGCACAGATGTAAACGAGTCCAGCGTTTTGCAATCCTGATCCCAACCGGGATTAAAGGTCAGGACATTGCCCTCGAACATGCCCTGGAACAGTCCGATGACATTTTTGCCGTTACGCATAATCAACCAGTTCTGATTAATGTCACCACCAGACTCGCTGAAGCCCAGTTTCTCGTAAAATGCTTTTGAAGTATGAATGTCTTTTACCGATAAACTTACCGAAAATGCGCCAAGTTCCATGTGCAGCCCTCACTGATTAGGTAAACCTAACTATCGTCCAACCCCAGCCAAAATGCAAAGCTTTACGACGGGCGACAGGAGGTAGGCAAGCCGCGCCAGTTACGCTACAGTGAACATTCTTTTTCCTACAATTATCAAAGCGCCATGGACAGACGACGATTTATTAAACTTTCTTCTTTACTCGGCGGTAGCCTTACTCTGTCGACCCAGTTAACCGGTTGTGCTTCAGCCCCGAAAAGCACAGAGTATTTCCCTGCCGTCGAATTTTCCCATGGCGTAGCCAGTGGCGATCCGACCACCAGTGCCGTGATCCTGTGGACCAGAGCCGTACCGCACGACAACGGCGACAGCGGTTATGTGCGCTGGCAAATTGCCACCTCACCGGACTTTAACTCACCGCTGCGCGACGGCGTGGCAAAAACCACGCGCAACAACGATTTTACCGTAAAAATTGATGTTCAGGATTTACCCGCAGGCCGGTCGTTCTACTACCGCTTTTTTACCAGTGAAAACCGCTCTGTAACCGGCACCACCAGTACTCTGGCGACGGGTGTAATTGATAAGCTGAAGTTTGCTGTTTTTTCCTGCGCTAATTATCCGGCGGGATACTTCAATGCTTACGAAGCAGCCGCAGAGGATAGTGAAGTAGATGTGGTACTGCACCTTGGTGATTACATTTATGAATATCAGAAAGGCGGCTATGCCACGGCCAACGCAGAAGCCATAGGCCGCGACTTTATGCCGGGTAATGAAGGGGAGCTACTAACGCTTAAGGACTACCGGCTTCGCTATGCAACTTACCGACAGGACAACGGCCTGCAATTACTGCATCAGCGTAAACCGTTCATCGCTGTCTGGGATGATCACGAGATTGCCAACGATACCTATATGTCGGGCGCTCAAAATCACTCGGCTGACGAAGGCGATTTTTATGCGCGACGCGCCGCGGCGGTTCAGGCCTATTATGAGTGGCTCCCCATTCGGCCGCCAATGGGGAACGAAAGCCCTCAGATATACCGCGCTTTTGAGTTCGGCAACCTGGTTAACCTGTTTATGCTGGACACACGGCTGATTGGCCGACAACAGCAACTGAACATGGCCGATTTTAAGCGCGCCAATGGCCAGTTTGATGCGGCAGCGTTCATGCGGGCGATCAACGATCCGGGTCGTACCCTACTGGGTGAAGATCAGTTCAATTGGCTTAGTCAGGAAGTGAGCCACAGTAGCGCCCGCTGGCAGGTACTGGGCCAGCAGATTCTGATGGGCAAAATGCACTATCCGGCGGAAGTATTAACCAGCCAGCGCGAGGCCATTGCCAGTGCGATTGAAGGGCTGATTGGTCTGCTAAAAAAACAACAGGCTGGTGCACCACTAACCGCCAAAGAACAGGCCCGTCTGAGTACCAGGCTCCCCTATAACCTGGATGCCTGGGATGGCTATGCTGCAGAACGTGAAAAGGTGCTGAAACTGTTTTCCGAAGCGGGGAAATCGTTACTGGTGATTGCCGGTGACACCCACAATGGCTGGGTTAATACACTTACCGATAACAGCGGTGAAACACTGGCGATGGAATATGCGACACCCAGCGTGTCCTCGCCGGGTATGGAAGACTATGTCGGGATGGATGATAGTCAGGCCAGACGACTGGCAGAAGCACTGCCCTTGCTGATTGATGATCTCAGCTATTGCAACCTGCACGAACGCGGCTACATGACCATGTCATTTACCCTCTCCATGGTAACCACCCAATGGCACTATGTGAGTAACATCACCAACGAAGACTATACAGTGTATACCCGTCACACTGAGCGCTTTGTAGACTAACCCCTCTCAACCAGGGGCTGCGGCCCCTGCCTGCTGATTTTCACCGGTATTAACGAATGTACATCTGCGCAAAATCCGGAGTCCGGTACTCGGCGCAAATCTGCTAAAAGCTGACACTCAAAATAGAATAAATCTCTTCCAGTGCGCGCTTCTCATCAGTAGTCTTCGCCAACATATTAAGTAGTTGTGTAGCTTTATCAGGCTCGCCATAACAACCAAACTCGGTCGCCACGTGAATCTTCGCATAGATATCGCCTTCGTTGGCGGCTTGCTGAATCAGGGATAAGCCATTTTCGTTATAGGTAAGCCGGCCCAGAATAAACTTCGATCTTACGTTACCGCGCTCTTCGCTGAGGTAAGACAGCACGCGCTTTGCCTTGTAGTCAGACTTAGGGTAACGGGTGTAGCGGTGACCACCTTTATTTGGCAGATGCCCGGAAAAAAAAGCAAAAGCATGCCGCAGGGCGTCTTCTGTCGACAGGGTGTTAAGGTAGGGAGAGGAAACGTCTATGGCGCGGGTTTCATAAGCTTCGCGCTCTGCCATGCGGTTCTCGTGGTGAGACTGTGATGCTCTGAACATCTCAAAACCGGTTAACCCGAATAAGGTTGCAGACAGGCTCAGGCAGCCGCCAAGAACCGCTACAGGGACAATCAAAAACCATCGGTTCTTCAGCCGCTGACTGCTTTTATGTGAGGCTTGTTCGGTGAGCAGATAAAACGCTCTGTGCTGCTCAAATGGAATGGTGGCCCGGCCCAAATATGCCGCCGACCAGGCCCCTATGCCATACAAACCAACCAGAATAAATGCCCGCACTGACTGCCCCTCGCCAAGGCTCAGGCCAAACATAAAGGCCGCAATAACCACCAACAGGTGCGCCAGGAAAGCGATGATAGCAAAGGAAAGTAAATAACCGCGGCCATACAGACGCACCACAATACCGAGCATCGCCCCGCTGAGGGCAAGCATGACGGGTGCAAAGCGATCGTCAAACAGATATAACCAATACCACAACACCAGCAAGGGGACAGACCAAAAAACAGTCGCCAGCGCCGCTTTAAAACCATTTTGTCCGTCAAGTTTCGCTTCAACGGCGTCGATTTCTTGTTGTTGTACCTGCATTGCCTCATCCCTTGCTGCAAATATCAGCTAATCCTATGATTTTACAAAAGTATACAGGATATAGAAGGGGCTGAAGTAATTTCTTCTGCAAGGCAGTTTGCCGCCTCGTGCTTAAGAGTCCAACGGCTTCCGCGCAGCTCTGACAGCCCTTGGATGCATGAGTTTCTCGAGCTGTTCAAGGTAGTTCGCGATGGTTTGGTGGGTTTGTTTATCGGCGGTTACCGCGTTATACAACCACTGGTAAGCATCCTGATAATCATAGGGCGAGCCATAACCGTCGATAAACAGTCTGGCCAGTTGCATCTGGGCTTTAAGATTCCCCAGCGCCGAGGCTTCACGTAGAAATATAACGGCACGTTTGCGATCTTGCTGCACCAGCGTGCCCTTGCTGTAATAACGGCCTAATTGCTCAAGAGCCGCAGGCATTCCCTGGTCTGCCGCCTGACGCATAAAATCGATGCCCCGTTCCGGGTCGGCATCAACGCAGACTCCCCAGGCAAGCATATCGCCCCATAAAAACTGATAGGCTGGTACTTTTAAGACTTCCGCTCTGGCTTCAATGTCCTGATTTAACTGGCATCGATCCATCACGACTCTGTCGAGATGCTCATTACGATTGATCATATTGATCAACTCGTCCTGAGTATAAAGCTGTACCGCTTTTATCTCCTGCGCCTGTGTGGTCTGGCCGCCATTCAACCACAGGACCGACAGTAACAGTAAAAAACCACCTTTGATTTGCATATCACATTCTTCCAGCTAACTCTCCGCCTCTAGGCGTTTTATCGGCCAGTGGGGCGAAAACCTAATTAAATTTAATGTTCATGGCGCTGTTGATACGACGGGTATGCTCTACCACATCAATCCCCAGGTCGGTGAGGTATCCTCCGTCTACCTGGGTTATCAACCCTTTGGAATACAACCTTGCGGCAGCTTCAACAATGGACTGCGTCGCATCGTGATGAATTTTTAACCCCTGCATCAGGCTTTCAGCAGGAAATTTTAATAACAGGTTTAGCTCTTCGATGACGTCATGTGAAAAAGCCATAGGGACTCCAGGCAACTATTCTCTTTTATTTATATAGCCAGTATGCGCTTGTTTAGCCAACAAGTCATGATGATATTTAGCGCTCACCGACCGGTTTTTAGAACCATCCATTCAGTGTTTATATAATACCCTTATGCACCAAAACGCAACCGGGTCGTGACTGTGCCTGCCAGAATGCGTTGAATCCACGTCCAGGAGTGATCGGCTCAGTCTCTTTAATGGTATACTTCTGATAATAATCCTGTTTTGTTGGGTATCAAATAACCCATAGCACGCTGTTGGGGTAGCCACGCGGTATGAAATATAAAGATTTACGCGACTTTATCAGTCAGTTAGAAAAAAACGGCGATTTGGTCCGCATCACAAAGCCAGTCAGTACGAAACTGGAAATGACAGAAATTGCCGACCGCACCCTGCGCGCCGGCGGGCCCGCCCTGTTATTTGAAAATCCGGTTGATTTTGATATCCCGGTATTAATGAATCTGTTTGGAACCCCCGAACGTGTTGCCTTAGGCATGGGACAAAGCTCCGTTTCGGCGTTGCGCGAAGTCGGCAAGTTACTGGCTTACCTGAAAGAACCCGAACCGCCTAAAGGGCTTAAAGATCTCTGGGAAAAGCTACCGGTCTTCAAGCAAGTACTCAATATGCCGGCAAAAGAAGTCCGCAAAGCCCCCTGCCAGGAAATCATTTTAAGCGGCGATGAGGTAGATCTCACACGCCTGCCGGTGCAGCACTGCTGGCCGGGCGATGCTGCGCCTTTGATTACCTGGGGCCTGACTGTTACCAGAGGCCCGCACAAGAAGCGTCAAAACCTGGGCATTTATCGCCAACAGGTACTGGGTAAGAACAAGCTGATTATGCGCTGGTTGTCGCACCGTGGCGGGGCGCTGGATTTTCGTGAATGGTGTCAAACGCACCCGGGCGAACCCTATCCGGTTTCCGTTGCTTTAGGCGCGGATCCGGCAACCATTTTGGGGGCAGTAACCCCAGTGCCGGATACCCTGTCTGAATATGCTTTCGCCGGGCTGTTGCGGGGCGATAAAACCGAAGTGGTAAAATCAATCAGTAATGATCTGCAGGTACCGGCCAGTGCAGAATTCGTGTTGGAAGGCTATATAGCCCAGGACGAAACGGCGCCGGAAGGCCCCTATGGCGACCACACGGGTTACTATAATGAGGTTGATGAATTCCCGGTCTTTACGGTGACTCACATCACCCATCGCAAAGAGCCGATTTATCATTCCACGTATACCGGCCGGCCACCGGATGAACCGGCGGTACTGGGCGTGGCGCTGAATGAAGTTTTTGTGCCCATTTTGCAAAAACAATTTCCGGAGATTGTAGATTTTTATCTGCCCCCCGAAGGCTGCTCCTACCGCATGGCGGTGGTCACCATGAAAAAACAATATCCTGGACACGCTAAACGCGTAATGATGGGCGTTTGGTCATTTTTACGTCAGTTTATGTACACAAAATTTGTGGTGGTCTGCGATGACGACGTCAACGCTCGCGACTGGCAGGATGTGATTTGGGCGATCACTACCCGAATGGATCCCGCCCGTGATACAGTAATGATAGAAAACACGCCCATCGACTATCTTGATTTCGCCTCGCCGGTATCAGGACTGGGGTCAAAAATGGGCTTGGATGCCACCAATAAAATGCCTGGCGAGACCGACCGCGAATGGGGTGAACCCATCGTAATGGATCAAGCGGTAAAAGACCGGGTGGATGCAATCTGGGATGAACTCGGTATCATGAACGGCGCAAATTCCGGACAATAAAGTAAACCTACAAACATTAAGAGATTCTGTATACATGTCACAAATTAGATGCCAGGTTGAAGGTATAGCACCACTGACCAAGACGGTTTATCGGGTCGACCTGACCCCCGATGTTTCTCTCGACTTTCAATCAGGCCAGTACGTTTTAGTACACATGGCTGAAGATGATAAACGGCCTTTTTCTATCGCCAACGCGGCGCACGATAACAATCGCCTGGAATTGCACATTGGTGCAGAGCCCGGCAACAGTTATGCCGGTGAAGTGCTTGAGCGTATGCGTCAGGAAAAAGCCATATTTATCTCTGGCGGCCATGGTCAGGCAACCTTGCAGGATGGTGATACGCCAATGATCCTGGTGGCAGGTGGGACCGGCTTTTCGTACACCTATTCCATTTTGATGCAATCACTGAAGGTCAATCCAAACCGCGAAATCACGCTGTACTGGGGCGGCAAGCACCTGGAAGACCTGTATTATCATAAAGAACTGATTTCGCTGGCAGCGCATCACCCTCACATGACTTATATTCCGGTGGTCGAAAACGCCGGAGATGACTGGGAAGGCCGCAAAGGCTGGGTCCACCATGCGGTGCTCGCAGATTACGCAGACCTATCAGGCGTTCAGGTCTATATTGCCGGCCGTTTCGACATGGCTAAAGTGGCACGCGATGACTTCTTCGAACGCGGTCTGAGCAAAGAAAATCTGTTTGGCGACGCCTACGCCTTTATTTAAATTTACGCACTAACGGTGGTTATAATGAAAATAATACGTCCACTTACCTTACTGGCGCTAAGCGGCTGCATGTCATTGCAGGCCGCTCAGCTTGAGTATGTTGATCAACCCCAGTTACACGACATTGCAGCCACTATTTCTGCCGAGCGAATCGAGCAGGATATTGAAAAGCTTGTGGGTTTTGGTACCCGCCACACCCTATCTGAAACAGAATCGGATACTCGTGGCATCGGAGCCGCGCGACGCTGGGTAAAAGCCGAGTTTGAACGCATCTCTGCCGCCTGTGGCAACTGCCTGGAGGTGTATTACAGCTCAGCCACCATCAGTGGTGAAAAACGAATTCCCGATCCGGTTGAAGTGGTCAGCGTTATCGCAGTACAGCGCGGCGTGAGCGATCCTGGCCGATATGTATTAATGTCGGGTGATATAGATTCCCGGGTGTCTGATGTGATGGATGCTACCTCAGATTCGCCTGGTGCCAACGACAATGCTTCAGGGGTTGCCGGTACACTGGAAGCCGCCCGGGTGCTCAGTCAGTATCGTTTTAATGGCAGCATTGTTTATGCCGCCCTGTCTGGCGAAGAACAGGGGTTGTTTGGCGGTAAAATTCTGGCCGAGCAAGCGGTTAAAGATGGCTGGCGTTTAAAGGCCGTGCTGAATAACGACATGATTGGCAACATCGAAGGGATCAACGGGGTTATTAACAACACCACGGCACGTATTTTTGCCGAAGGCACGCGTCAGACAGAAACTGACCGCGAAGGTACTATACGCCGTTTCACCGGCGGTGAGGTGGACTCGCCGAGTCGAAACCTGGCCCGCTACATTGATTTAGTCGCTGATCGCTACATTCCCAACCTGGATACCATGGTGGTATACCGTCTCGACAGATTCGGGCGCGGGGGTCATCACCGACCCTTTAACGATCTTGGCTTTCCCGGTGTACGCATCATGGAAACCAACGAGAATTACGTGCGCCAGCATCAGGATCTACGTACCGAAAACGGCATTACCTATGGCGATACCATTGATGGCGTAAACTTTGATTATGCCGCTAAGCTCACTGCACTGAATGCTGTCAGCCTGGCAAGCATGGCATGGGCACCGAACCCGCCTGTTGACGTTAGTATTAAAGGGGCAGTAGAGCCTTCAACCACTTTGAGCTGGCAGGCATTGGATAAAACCCAGAACCCACACCTGGCCGGTTACAAAATATACTGGCGGTACACCGATGCCCCGCAGTGGCAATTTAGCCGTTTTGTCGGCGATGTGACCGAATTCACCTTAGAAAACGTAGTGATTGATAATTACTTCTTCGGTGTAGCCAGTGTCAGTAAGGATGGCTTTGAAAGCCCGGTCGTTTTCCCTGGTGCAGCAGGTGCATTTGGTGAGTAATCAATAATGGGGTTTAGTAAGTATGCAAATTAGTGGTGTGGTGAGAAGCCTCGTTTCAGTTGGGTTAGTGTTGCTAACCTTTTCTGCCGGGGCACAATCCCCTATCACGCTGGTCGCTAATCCGTTACCCACCCTGGTTAGCGAAGGGTCCGAAAATGCCAGGCTCAATCAACTGGTTGAGCAGGCATTTATCGAACTGGGAGTAAACGTTGAATTGGCCGTCGATCGCCCCGCCTTTTCCGGCAGTGGTCTGCTGACAGGTAAATACGACGGTGAGTTTGCCCATTTTGGTTTGCAGGAACGTCGCAATAACCTGCTCTACAGCAAAGCCTACCTGCCAGCACTGCTCTACGTTGCCAGTCGAAAATATCCACTCGACGACGTTACCCAATTTTCTCATATCCGTAACAGCCGGGTTGCAACGACCAACCGAATTGCCAATACACCGGCTATGCGTAATATAAAGGCCGTCTCATGGGTACGTAACCCGACTCTCTATGACATGTTCAGTCAGCTTTCGGAAAAACGGGCTGACTATGTTTTTGAAGATTGGCTGGTGCTTACTGAATTTAACCGCATGCTCACCAATGATGGTGAAAAACCGCTGTTTGTTTCGCCTAATCCACTGGTGTCATCAGCGATGGTGCTCAGTCTGCGCAAAGACTATCCCAACGCTCAGCAAGTGCTGGATAGCTTTGACAGTTACATTCGTGATATCCAGCGTGATGGCCGGTTTAACCAAGCTATGGCAGTTGGCTGGACCAGCATGGATATCAATGGTGACGGCACAGCAGACTGGATAACCAGTGCGCAAATGCACCATGACGATGTACCGCCCATGTCGCAAAAGGGTGTGCTGCCACTGGATAAAACCCAACCGGGTGAAGCCTCTTTGTTTGTAATCGATGGTGAGCAATTCACTAGCTGGCCTGATGCCCAGGCAAAGCTTAACGACCAACCGGTTCTGCCCCGCCCCACTCTATTGGATCGCGAAATCTACAAGCGTATGCTGCAGCGTTGGTAAACCTGGAGTCATTATCGCACCTAATCTACAACTTAATACCACGATGAAAGACTCTCCCCTTGCTTTGTTAGCTAAGCGCTAAATAGCTGCAATAATAAAATCCTCTCAAATTCCGAAATTTAAACTAAAGTTTAATTAATGACTATTCGGGATATTGTGATGAACAGCGCAATAATAGATATCGACAACTTAAACATAAAAAATATACTGGAACATGCTCATATCGGCGTGATTATTCATCGCGCCGATACGTCTGTTGTTTATGCAAACCCAGCTGCAATTCAACTACTTAATCTATCTTACGATCAGTTAATAGGCAAAGATTCTTATGATCCGCAGTGGGCTTTTGTTGATGAAAATGGCTTACCACTGGAGCTCAGTAAATACCCTGTAAACCAGGTGCTAAATTCTAAACAGCGGATCGAGAACAAGACGATTGGCTTAATTGACCATACCAGTAAAGACATTGCCTGGTTTATGGTGAACGCTTACATGGAAGGGCATGTGGGGGCAAAGAACTGCTTTATCGTAGTCACCTTTTCGGACATTACCGAACGGGTAAAACCCTTTTCAGCAGAGGACATACTGGAGAATGCTCAGGACATTATAATTGTCACAGAAGCTGACAATATCGAGTACCCGGAAGGCCCCAAGATAGTATACGTAAACCGGGCATTCGAAAAACTTACGGGTTACACTAAAGATGAAGTTATTGGCGAGTCACCACGTATACTGCAAGGCTCACTCACTGATAAAGAAGCCAGAAAGTCTATTCATCAAGCGCTCAAAAACAAACAGTGCGTCAGTCAAACTCTACTGAATTATGATAAATCCGGCCGCCCGTACTGGATAGATATGAACATTATCCCTTTAAAGAATAACTCTGGCCAGGTTACCCATTTCGCAGCTATTGAACGAGATATATCACAAATTAAGTTTCATCAGGAGCAGCTAGCCAACAGAAACAACGATCTAAAAGCTTTAAAAGCCAACTTAGAAAAAAGAGTGCGGGAAAGAACGCTATCACACCAGCAGGCGAAAACCCAATTAGAGAGTATGGCTTACTTCGATCCACTTACCCAGATACCAAACCGACGCTTTTTCAGCATACATTTGAGTAAGCTCATTGCTGCAGCAAAACGTCGCAAGGAAATGGTAGCGCTTGGCCTGATAGATATCGACAATTTCAAGTCGATTAACGATACATTCGGACATAGTGCAGGAGACAAAGTATTAAAGGAGTTGGCAGAGATCATCAGCGACCTATTCCGACATGAAGATGCTATCTGCCGCTACGGCGGAGAGGAATTTGCTTTCTCTATCATTATCAATCAAAAAGACCAGGCCGAACAAGCTTGTGATCGTCTTCTTCAGGCAATCAGAGGTACCCAATACCAACTAGAAGAATCAAATATCACGATTACCGCCAGTATTGGCGTGTTTACGACGTTAGCAGAAAATATCGAGAACGAGCATGAACTTTACAGAAACGCAGACTCTTTAATGTATAAAGCCAAGCAAACCGGTAAAAACCGGTACTACATCGACTAGTTCTATCCACTCGTTGCGATGAATATTCTTTACATTGCTAAATGAGTATAGTCAATGATAAACCAAAGCACTTAAAAGTCGCTCCCACACTGTGCCTTTGCAGTAATATAAAACGGTGGCTCGCAAGCTAAAGACGTTGAATTTGAATTTACATCATCTAAAGATAAACATAGTTTATAAGTATTCACACACCACCCTGCGGTTTTCGCTGTTCTGTGCGGGCCTTTGAACGGATCTGTTAATGACCCGTCACCTTCTGTTGGATCGGATGGGTGGGGTGCCACTAAAGCACCTTTTGTCTCAATGAACGACCGCCAGCAGTTCGACATCAATGTGTCGTCAAGAGACTTGACTCTGTTTGCTACCAGCAGGTGAGAAAACTGAACACCATCAATGCTGGAAAGCAAGGGATGTATCTTAAAATCTAACTCAGGATTTTGGCTCGAGGGATTAAACCCGCCCGCAGCAGAGACTTCAAAGGTGATAGCATTACCTTCCCCATAAATTCTGGTCGCTCTTAGCGTTTGTCTGGTTGGATCAGGACTAATAAAAAACGAGCCATCAGCCAGCGAAAGCTCAAATGACGGTTGGTGGGCAAAGGCTTTATCAACAAACCTGCTCCAGCTCCTGCCATCCATTCTGACCAGAATGCCCTGAGTAATTTGCTGGAAAACGGTTTGCCGCCTCTCTAGTGAATTAAGTAACTCGGTAGGATGCTGTCGGCAAGCACTCTCTTCGCTGTTTGCGTGCTCGCTGGTAAGCGAGGTTGCATTAGCAACACTGCCTGTGGCCAGATACGCTGACAGGATAAATGCCCCTAATTGCTTCACAAGAATTCCTTTTTATTATGAAGTTTAAACGCCAGTATCGGCAAAAGGAGCTATTTGTCAATCGATTAGCAATTTGAAAGCAGTACTTCAAAAAAGTTAGAAAGAAGGTTTACCACTGCGAGCCACGCCACTGACCCACCCACTCGCCATTTTGCAGGATTTCTTCCACACTGCTGAAGGGCGCAGTAGTGGTAGCCATAAACAACCGGTACTCGCCGCGACTGTCTTCAAACACGTAGGTCCCTTTGGTGTCGGGGCCGGCAATAAGTTTTAGTCGGGTTGATACGCTCTGTTGCACTGTACCTTGTGAGTACGTTTGTGACATGGTGCTTGCCTTTATGATTGGTTCATTTTAACAGACCGTGCTGACTGCCATTTACTTTCAACGTTAAAAAAATGACTGTAAGCCGGTTTGCGCACGGCCGAGTATCAGGCCATGAATATCGTAAGTCCCTTCGTAGGTATTCACTGTTTCCAGGTTCAGCATGTGGCGCATAATGTGGTATTCGTCAGAGATCCCATTACCACCGTGCATATCCCGTGATTTTCTGGCAATTTCCAGCGCTTTACCGCAGTTATTGCGCTTTATCAGGGAGATCATTGCCGGATCAAACTGCCCTGCATCGATCAATTCCCCTACCCGAAACGCCGCCTGTAAACCTAATGTGATCTCAGTTTGCATATCCGCCAGTTTAGTTTGAAACAACTGGGTTTGCGCCAGCGGTTTGCCAAACTGCTTTCGGTCAAGCCCGTATTGTCGTGCTGCATGCCAGCAAAACTCTGCCGCCCCCATGGCTCCCCAGGCGATGCCATAACGGGCCATATTCAAACAGCTGAAAGGCCCTTTCAGACCGCTTACCCCGGGTAGCCTATTTTGCTCAGGAACAAATACCTCATCCATGACTATTTCGCCGGTGATCGAAGCTTTAAGCGACAACTTACCGCTAATTTCAGGTGTTGACAGCCCCGGCATTCCCCGCTCCAGAATAAAACCACAAATCGCGTTATCCATAGCGCTATTCTTCGCCCACACCACACAAATGTCAGCAATGGGTGAGTTCGTGATCCACATCTTGCTGCCACTTATACGATAGCCGCCGTCAACCGGTTCAGCCCGGGTTTCCATGCTGGCCGGATCCGAGCCGGCGTTAGGTTCGGTTAAACCAAAACAGCCTATCATCTCGCCAGTGGCCAGCTTTGGCAGATACTGTTGCTTTTGCTCTTCGCTGCCAAACTGATAAATAGGATGCATCACCAACGACGATTGCACGCTCATAGCGCTGCGGTAACTGCTGTCCACGCGTTCAACTTCCCGGGCTATTAAGCCGTATCCAATATAGCTGACACCGGCACAACCATAACCCTTTATAGTGGCACCCAATAAGCCCATCTCGCCAAACTGACGCATGATTTGCGGGTCAAAACGGCCCTGGCGGTTAGCCTGTAAAATTCTCGGCTGCAAGGTTTCCTGACAAAACTGATGGGCAGCATCGCGTAGCATACGCTCCTCATCACTCAGCTGAGTATCCAGCATTAACATATCCTGCCAATAAGGGTTAACCGACATCCTCATCTCCTGTTTATTGTATTTGTAGGGTAGCTTTCAGATAAGCTTTAATTGTTAGCTTTTGTGGGTAACATTATACACTTTACTGCTTGTAGCCTGGTTAAATCCCGTTTAAAGGCAGCGAAGTTGTGTACTTTATTTGTTCCATCGCAAAACTTGAGGTGACATCGCCCATAGGCATGTTTTTGATCAACCTTTTATAAAAGTGATCAAAGCTTTGCATATCGGCTACCATGACCTTGAGTAAGTAATCATACTCACCGGACATCCGGTAAAACTCCACAACTTCATCAAAGGCACTGCAATGCCGGGCAAATTCCGTTAACCACTTCTCATCGTGCCGACCGGCCTTGACCTGTACAAACACGGTAAGTTTTAATCCCAGAGCCTGAGCATCCAACAATGCCACTTTACGCGTTATAGGCCCCTGTTGCTGCAAACGCTGAATACGTCGCCAACAGGGTGTGGTCGTCAGTCCAACCTGTTCGGCGATATCCTGTACGGCTATTTCACAGTCACGTTGCAAAAGTGCCAGAATTTTTTTATCCGTCTCATCCATAGAATTATTTTTCACAATACCAATAAATTTGAGGTTTATAATTCTACGACAATGGCATTTATCGAAAATTTTAGCAACGTATTCTATGGCTTTCAGAACATACTTTAGCCTCTTATTGTTACTCCAGGTCGCCATTAATATGTTTGATTCAGCCCCGGTCTTTGCTCAGCCTGCAACCTTTCATCACTGTATCACTCAAACCATCGGCAATACGCCGATGGTTCAGCTTAACCGCCTGGCAGACGCGCCGGCGACGAAAGCCAGGGTACTGCTCAAACTGGAGTATTTTAATCCGGCGGGGTCAATTAAAGACCGAGCGGCTTTATCGATGCTTGAGGATTTACTGCGTCAGCATAATGGTCACATCACGCATGTTATTGAAGCCACTTCCGGTAACAGCGGCGTAGCCTGCGCCTGGTTGGGCGCGGTGTATGGCATACCGGTGACTATTGTGATGCCCGAGCATATGTCGAAGGAAAGACAGCTGATGATTCGTCATTATGGCGCCCAGCTGATAACCACTGAACGTGCCAAAGGCATGCCCGGCGCAATCGCTCATGCTGAAGCTCTGCTACACAAGATAGACGGCGCTGTGTCGATGAATCAGTTTGAAAATCCGGCTAACGCAGCCGCGCACCAACACACAACGGCAAGTGAGGTTTGGCAGCAAACCGGCGGTCACATCGATGCGCTCGTTGCCTGTATGGGCACCGGGGGCACCCTTACCGGCATGGCCCGCTTCCTGAAAGCACACCACCCCGCGATTAACATTATTGCGGCGGAACCGAGTGCCTGTCCGTTATTAAGTCAAGGGCAAGGTGGTGAACACGCTATTCAGGGGATTAATCCGGGACACATCCCTAAAGGACTCGATCGCAGCCTGATTGACGAAGTGCTGACCGTTGATTGCCAACAGGCTATAGAGACGGCCAGATTACTCGCCCGTAAGGAAGGAATCGCTGCGGGCATATCATCGGGGGCCACTGTGACGGCGGCTCTGGCACTGGCCAGCCGGCCAGAATTTCAGGGCAAAACTATTGTCGCTATACTCGCCGATGGTGCTGAACGGTATTATTCAACCGCTCTGTTTGAATAGAGCTACGAGCCGAGTGAGTGCCACCATGGAGCGCTAAAATCAATCTCGTCGGCAGCAATTTCAATGGCATTGGGCCTTACAAACCCAAGCCACCAGATATTGGCTAGCTCGTCATCGTAAAACACCAGTTGCTGGCTTTCCGTGTAAGCTTTGTAGGCATTAAAATAAGCTTCAATCGGAAACATAGGATGGCTCTGATCGAACACCACACGGCCACCATGAGTTTGGTACAAATAGGCATCCACAGCAAACTGCAGCGCGGCAAAGTGGGCTAGTTCGTCGAGCTTTTCGCTGCTTAGCGACTCATTGCCAAAAGCGGCTTTAAACGAAGCGACAAATTCAGGCGCCGCCGTCAGGTTATTTTCTTTGGCGAAGTCGAGCACGAAATGATGCTGAACAAACTCCACAATAGTCGAAAAATTTTGCATCTCACGGCGCTCAGAGCCCATGGGATCATCCTGCAGATTTTTCAACTCTTCGGGAGTGGGTTCAAAGTCGCTTTCAGTTAGCGTATGAGAAGCGATAGATACAACGGGATCATCGTTTGCCAAAGACTGGGTTAGCTGAAAAAAACAGGTAAGAAACAGGAAAAATTGAAAAACGCGCTTCATGGTCAGTATGCTCTTTAGCCACATTCGCCATGCCGGACGTAAGCGTACCGCTCACCGCAAGTGTGATTGGTTACCAGTAAATCACCAGAAAAGTGATTTTGAATAGAGAAGGCCCCTACCTTTCAGCAGGGGCCTCACAAATCATTTAGATGGCTTGTACGTTAGCCGCCTGCAGACCTTTTTGTCCTTGTTCAACTTCAAATTGAACTTTCTGACCTTCTACCAGGGTTTTGTACCCATCAGAGACGATCGCACGAAAATGAACAAATACGTCTTTACCGCCGTCGTCCTGCGTTAAAAAGCCATACCCTTTTTCAGCATTAAACCACTTAACGGTACCAGTTACTTTAGACATGAAAACCTCAAAAAAAACTCTGTAAAACCTTTGTGCCATGTGACACGAACTTGCTTCTTTAACTAGAGGTGACTCACGGCAAAACTATCAAACAGGTCATACAGCGCTAACTTTCGTTAGCGTTTATAACTGCGCGACGTTAGTAACGAACGAAAGCACAACTATTTAAAGAACAATACCACTATAACCACACGCTGAGTAAATTGATACTAAAAATCATCCAAACTCTTTAATTTCATTAAAAATTAATTTTAAGCTCATATTGAAATAACTGATTCGCCAGCAAAAAAAAGGCCTGTCAGTCAGCGCGAGAGCTCAGCGCCGGCCCTTCCACCAGGCAACAAACCAACAGCCAGAACCGAGCAAGGTAAACCCCGCCGACAAGCTCCAGTGAGCCGGATATAATGGCAGAATGGCCGCTACAATAATTAACGTGGCGCCCACAATGCTAAAGTGCAATGCTTTTTGCGCACGTTTTTGTTGCTGCAACAGCGCGGCATTAGCCTGCTGCTGTTTTTCCGGAAAGTGTTTAACCTGTTTCAGTGTGTCGTAAAGCAAGTCCGGCATATCCGGCAGCTTTTCACTCCAGTAAGGCAGGTTAGACTTCACCTTAGAAAACATCGCCCGCACGCCTATTTGCTCGCGCATCCAGTTTTCCAGGAAAGGTTTGGCGGTCTGCCATAAGTCCAGCTGGGGGTATAACTGGCGGCCCAGGCCTTCTATATAGAGCAGTGTTTTTTGCAACAGTACCAGTTGTGGCTGCACCACCATATTAAAACGCCGTGCAGTATTAAACAGCTGCACCAGCACATTGCCAAACGAAATCTCGGCCAGCGGCTTCTGGAAAATTGGTTCGCAAACCGTACGGATAGCCACCTCGAATTCATCGATATTGGTATCCGAGGGTACCCAGCCAGAATCGGCATGTAATTGCGCGACTTTTCGATAGTCACGATTGAAAAACGCAATAAAGTTCTCGGCCAGGTACCGCTTGTCTTCCTGGTTCAGCGTGCCGACTATGCCAAAATCAATGGCAATATACTGCGGGTTTTGTGGGTTTTCCCGTGACACAAAAATGTTGCCAGGGTGCATATCGGCATGAAAAAAGCTGTCGCGGAAAACTTGCGTAAAGAAAACCTCTACACCACGCTCTGCCAGAATGCGTAAATTTGTATCCTGCTCAATCAAAGCTTCAATATTGGAGATGGGGATGCCGTAAATACGTTCCATCACCAGCACATTCTTAGTACAAAAATCACTGTAGATTTTAGGTACATAAAGCGCTTCGGAGCCTTCAAAATTGCGTCCGAGTTGCATGCCATTGGCCGCTTCCCGGTTGAGATCCAGTTCATCAACGATGGTTTTTTCGTATTCTTTCACCACCTCAACCGGGCGTAAACGCTTACCGTCGGGTAACCACTTTTGCAGCACTTTGGCAAAGGTGAGCATCAGTTCCGTATCGGCTTTAATGGTTTTACGAATATCCGGCCGTAATACTTTCACGACCACGTCGGTATTGCAGTCTTTCAATCTGGCCGCGTGCACCTGGGCGATACTTGCCGAGGCCAGCGGTGTTTCACTGAATTCGCTGAATACCTTATCGAGAGACGGGACATTCAGCGCTTTGAGAATAATGGCCTGGGCTCGCTGGCTGTCGAAAGGTTTGACCCGGTCCTGCAACATGGCCAGCTCGTTGGCTATTTCCGGTGGCAGTAAATCGCGGCGGGTGGAAAGCATCTGGCCGAATTTAATAAATACCGGCCCCAGAGCCTGCAAAGCCAGGGTTAAACGGGCACCAGCATTTTTCTCTTTATGCTGGTTACGGATCCAAAAGATACTCGTCCGCATCAGGCGCACATACCAGGGCAACCATTTAGCAGGGATCAATTCGTCCAGACCATGCTCCAGCATGACCCGATTAATATGGTAAATCCTCAGTAACTGCATAGTCCCTACTGTTTACTCCGTTCCAGCCGCTCAAGACGCGCCTCAAAACGTTCGCTGTCATCGCGCAGACTGCTGACCTGATCAGAAAAATGCATCACCGCCAGCCTATGGGCTGCCAGTTGCTTCTCATCAGTTAATGTACTGCCCAGAATGGCCTCGGCTTTGAGACCGGCTTTTTTTAGCTGTGCCTGCACTTTTGCAGCCAGAGAAAATACCTCATGAGCCACAACGTCATTGGTTCGCACTGCCAACTGCTCTTCCAAATCAATGTTCAACGACTGTAATAGTCCGGAAAACGCCTGGGCGATGGCCAGCTCACCCTTCACTTCCAGCTCACCGCTTTTAATTAAACGGGTTAACTGACTGGTGTCCCGCAACTGAGGCAGAACGCTCAGACGAGTCTTTATCAGGCATTCATCCTGATTCACCTCATCCTCAACGTCGGTCAGCGCCAGCACATCCACCTTGCTTGAAAAAACCAACGCATAGCGCTGTTTGAGGTCTTCAAGTTCGACAACCAGGCGTTTGCCCTGCAGGCGACTCAGTTTTGCTGTCGCATCAGGATCCAGCGACAGTACTTTGTTCAGCGCCGCTTCGATGGTGGCCGTAAAAAGAGGAGCCACTGGCATTAAAATTTATAACCCCGGTGCAGAGCGACAATCCCGCCGGTCAGGTTTTGGTAGTCGCAGCGCTCGAAACCGGCGTTTTCAAACATGGATTTCAGGGTTTCCTGATCCGGGTGCATGCGAATAGACTCAGCCAGGTACTGATAACTCTCGCGATCATTAGCCACCAGTTGCCCCATGGTTGGTAGTACATTAAACGAATACCAGTCATAGGTTTTCGAAACCATCTCATTGGTTGGCTTAGAAAATTCCAGCACCAGCAAACGTCCGCCCGGCTTCAGAATTCTGAATATAGACGCCAGCGCTTTGTCTTTGTCGGTCACGTTGCGCAGGCCAAAAGCCATGGTGACTAAATCAAAGTGATTATCCGGGAATGGCAGGGCTTCGGCGTTGGCCTGCACATAATCCACGTTCCCCACTACGCCTTTGTCGCGAAGTTTGTCGCGGCCTACCGACAGCATGGAATGGTTGATATCGGCCAGAACCACCTGACCGGACGGGCCGACCAGACGAGAAAACCGGGCAGCCAAATCGCCAGTTCCACCTGCCAGATCGAGGACCTTTTGACCGCTTTTAATACCACTACAGTCAATGGTATAGCGTTTCCATAACCGATGAATCCCCATCGACATAAAGTCGTTCATTACATCGTATTTAGCCGCTACGGAATCAAAGACACCTGCCACCATTGACGCCTTTTGGGTGCGCTCAACAGTTTTAAACCCGAAATGGGTCGACTGTTCAGATGGGCGGGTTTCATCACTGTTTGGTGTTTGTTGTTCTGACATGGGTAAGTTCTTCTTTTTAGAGTCCGGGTTCTCACTTCTTTATAGCGTGAGAGAGAATGATGAGCCGGCTGATGCAATGCGGCAAGTGTAACCAAAACCGTGGGCGCTTACCATCCTGTTCATAATGTCACTGCCAGTGTTATTGACCGGTGACAAACACAGCCGGTAGTTCGGCCAGCGAATCTAATACCCGGTCCGGATGATAATTCTCAATATCTTCACCGTGATTATAACCGTAGGGCAGAGCAAATACCGCACAACCGGCGGCTCTGGCGGCATGAATATCGGATTTAGAATCACCGATCATCAGCGCCTTGGAAGGTTCTCCGCCCAGTTTATCGAGGGCAAACAGCAGTGGTTGCGGGTGAGGTTTTTTATGGGTACAGGTATCGCCACTGACCACCACAGAAAAATAACCGGCGAGGCCTTTTTCGGCTAGCAACGGTAGTGTAAACGCTTCGGCTTTATTGGTTACGCACGCAAGCTGATAACCGTTCGCACAGAGCCATTCAAGGGTTGGCTGCACGCCCTCGTAAACCGTGCTGCGTTTAGCGTTATGGGCTTTATAAGCAGTCAGGAAAGCCTGATAAGCCTGGTTAAACAAATGGGGTTCAGGTTCATCCTCCATGCTTCCTGTCACGGCCCGCTTCATGAGCTTTTCAATGCCATTGCCAACCCAGCATCGAACCGCTTCGATGCCTCGTGCAGGCAGCCCCGCCGCCAGCATAGCCTCATCAACGCAGTAAGCGAGATCGGGCACGCTGTCTACCAGCGTGCCGTCGAGGTCGAATAACACATAAGGATATTGCTTGTCTTCCATGGATATAGCCTTGTTTGCGTATTTGCGTTGTTTAAACCCGGTTGTCGCCGCAGCTATAAGCGAGTATTTGACTCAACTCCTGCAAACTCCGACCGCTTTGCGCCTGCCAGTCGGCAAATGTGGTGGCAATGGTAGTCAGACTTTGTTTGGAGGTGAGACCACCACTGATCAGGTCATAGGCGCGAAAGTACCCTTCTACGTCCCGACTGAGCAAAAACGTATCTATCCCCAGCGCACGCAGCGCATAAGGCCCGGTATTGCCTCCCAGCCTTGCCCCGTGTTTTTTGAGGTGAGCCCACAGGTCAATGATACCGGCACCGGTAAACTCACTGGCAAACTGCCCGAAGCTCCCGTGGGAGATCCGGATATCGTTAAGCATCAAAGCATTATCACGGATTGTCATGACTTTTTTAAGATTACGGACAATGCGTTTATCGGTAGCCCGTTGTTCTAGCATTTCGTCTGACATCAACAGTACTTTCTCAACGTCGAAGTTGAAAAACAACGCTTCAAACTCCGGCCATTTTTGTTCGATAATCCGCCAGACAAATCCCGACTGGAATACTTTTTTAGTCACCGCCGACAACACCCGGTCGTCGCTCAGCGCCTTAACGCCAGCCGCCGGCAAAGGCTGACTGACAATCGATTCGAGGCCTCGCTCGCCGCCTTTTCGTTCAGCCGCACGAGCGTAGATAGCGGCAAAGGTTTCCGCTGCCATCAGGCCTCCGTTGCCACAATACCGTTATGGCGCAGCAGCGCATCGACTTTGGGCTCTCGTCCTCTGAACGCCACGAATAAATCCATCGGCTCGCGACTGCCGCCCATTTCAAGAATGTTGTGCAGGAAATCGGCACCGGTTTGTGGGTTGAAGATCCCTTCCTCTTCGAATCGGCTAAATGCATCAGCCGACAACACTTCAGCCCATTTATAGCTGTAATAACCCGCCGCATAACCGCCGGCAAATATGTGTCCAAAACTGTGCTGGAAACGGTTAAACGAGGGCGGCTGAATCACCGCGACTTCATTACGTACCTGAGAAAGTACCTGCTGAACGTCTACCTGTCCGGTGTTTTCCATGTGCAGCAGGAAGTCAAATAAGCTGAATTCGAGCTGACGAATCATCTGCATCGCAGCCTGATAGTCGCGGGCCGCCAACATTTTATCCAAGAGCTCTTTAGGTAAGGGCTCACCGCTTTCGTAGTGACCGGAAATAAAGCCCAGCGCTTCTTCCTGCCAGCACCAGTTTTCCAGAAACTGGCTGGGCAACTCAACGGCATCCCAGGGTACACCGTTAATACCCGACACACCCGGCACCGACATTTGAGTAAGCATATGGTGAATACCATGGCCAAACTCATGGAATAACGTTACGACTTCGTCGTGTGTAAACAACGCCGGCTTTTTGCCTACCGGCCCGTTAAAGTTACAGGTAAGGTAAGCCACCGGCGTTTGTAACTCGCCAGAAGCCTGAAAACGGCGCACTCGGCATTCGTCCATCCACGCGCCACCACGCTTTTTAGGGCGGGCGTACAAATCAAGATAGAACTGGCCACGCAGAGTGCCATCCCGGTCGGTAATGGAGAACAGGCGTACATCTTTATGCCACGTATCGGCGTTTTCGACTTCCGTAATATTCAGCCCGTAGAGCTTTTCCACTACGGTAAATAATCCGGCCAGGGCTTTACTCTCGGGGAAATAAGGGCGCAGTATTTCGTCAGAAATACTGTAGCGCTCCTGCTTAAGCTTTTCGCTGTAGTACGGCACATCCCAGGATTCAAGTTCATCCATCTGATGTTTTTGCGCAGCATAGGCTCGCACTTCCGCCAATTCTTTTTCGGCTTGCGGTTTGGATTTTGCGGCGAGATCGCGCAGGAACCCGACTACCTGACCGGTAGACGTGGCCATCTTGGTGGCCAGAGAACGCTCTGCGTAGCTCGCAAATCCCAGCAATGTGGCAATTTCTGAGCGCAATGCCAGCGTCTCGTTAATAATCGCGGTGTTATCCCACTGCCCTGCATTAGGCCCCTGATCGGACGCGCGGGTTGCGTAGGCACGATACATTTCTTCGCGCAGTTCGCGGTTATCGGCATATAACATCACCGGCAGGTAACTGGGGATATCCAGTGTAAACAGCCAGCCCTGCAGATCTTTTTGATGAGCCGCTTGTTGGGCTGCGTCCAGCGCCGATTCGGGTAACCCGGCCAACTCCGCCTCATCAGTGATGTGTTTGGTCCACCCCATGGTGGCGTCCATCACGTTGTTACTGAACGTTGAAGACAGTTCAGATAATCGGGCCTGGATCTCAGCAAAGCGCTGTTTCTTGTCACCCGGCAGAGCCACGCCTGACAAGGTGAAATCGCGCAGCGTGTTATCAATTACCTTACGCTCGGACTCCTCTAGCTGGAGGTATTCTTCACTGTCGCGTAGCGCTTTATAAGCCTGGAATAAACCTTCATGCTGACCCACCCAGGTCCCGTATTCCGATAACAGCGGCAGGCAGGCATCGTGAGCCTCTCGCAATTCATCACTGCTGACAACCGAGTTCATGTGCGAAACCGGTGACCATATTTTGCCCAGCACATCATCCGCCTCATCAATTTTGCTAACCACATTGGCATAAGAATAATCGCCACTGGCGACTACCGCCTCGATGGTTTGCTTACAATCATCTATCGCTTTAGTGACGGCAGGCTTTATCTGATCAGGGGTTATTTGAGAAAAAAGAGGCAGGCTGTCTACCTGTTCGAGTGCAAGTGTAGTCATAGTGGTTTTAGGATCCGTTGCCAGTTTATTATTGCAGTAGTGATGGGGTTCACCGGCTAAAAAAACAAGCCCCGCAGCTAGCGGGGGCCTGTACTTTTTACGTGATTTTATCAATTTGGTTCAGTCGCTGGCATCTCTGTTTATGGCGCTGACATTCGCGCGAAAATAAATGCCCTTGGGGCCGGCCTAACTGATTATGACACGCTGCGTATTTTGTGCCGGGGTTGCCGGACGAGGGATAAGAACCCGTAGCACACCGTTGTCATACCGTGCTACCACATCAGCATTGTCATTAACGGCGAAAGGTAAGGCGATAACCCGCCTGAAACTGCCGCTGTGACGTTCTCTGACATGAAAGCCTTCGTCTGTTCTGGACTCTTGTTCCTGATTACGCATACCTGAGAGCATTAATCGGTCTTGCCGGATTTCAAGATGAATATCGTCTCTTTTCATAGCTGGCAAGTCTGCGGTTAACTCAAGCCCTTCTTTAGTTTCTTTCAGATCCAGCGCCGGCATATAGCCAGTATCACCGGATGACCAACCTGTCATGGCCGGGAAGCCCGCAAAGAAATCATCAAAAACACGATCAATTTCGCCTTTTAATGCACCAGGGTGATTACGACCAAACACACTTGGGAATAAACTCATAACCCCCTCCTTAATCGATACCGATAGTTGGCTAACCTGTCCTCAGGTACCATTCCGTCATCTTTACGTGATGGCGAAATTTCTTGCTCCCTGCATCCTAAATATGGTTAACCAACTGCGTAGTTTCAAGCCATCTGCAGGTCAATTATTGCGCTACATCAAGTTTTTTTAACCCGCCTGTTCAGCTCATTTGCTGATGCTTGAACCTGGCATAGAAGGGTTGGCGAATCATGAGTTTCTCAAACTCCTGACGGGAGACCGCCGGGCTGTAAATATAGCCCTGAACTTTGTCGCAACGCATGGCTTCAAGACAGCGTAGGTCAGCCTCTTCCTCAACGCCCTCGGCAACCACTTCAATCCCCAGTTTTTTACAACTGACAATCAGGTTATGAATAAACTCCTGTCGGTGACTGTCAGTATGCAGATTATCGATTAACACCTTATCGAGTTTGAGCGTATCGATGGGTAACTTCGATAAATACGAAAACGACGTAAAGCCGGCGCCGAAATCGTCCACAGCCAGCCTCACACCGAGTAATTTTAACTGCCATAACAGCTCTTCAAGATACTGTGAATTCTCAGCCAGTGCGGTTTCCGTTAGCTCTAATTCAATAAAAGAAGGCGGCAGATAATAGTGCTGCAAACGTTCGCCAATAAACTCAACAATATGCGAGGACTGTAATTGTTTGGCAGAGATATTAATCGCAATACTACTTAACTCGGCGCTGAAACGTCTGAGTTCACTGGCAACCTTAAACCCCTGATCCAGCACCCATTCGCCAATGGCTTCAATCTGACCATCCAGTTCAGCAAGCCGCACAAATTCCGACGGCGGAACCCATCCCAGACTATGGTGCTCCCAGCGCAGCAACACTTCGGCACTGTTTATCATCCCCGAGCTGAGCTGTACTTTCGGCTGATAAGCCAGCTTAAACTCCTGATTTCTTAGTCCGTTTTGTACCTCGGCACTCAGTTGTTGCTGCCGGCGGTACTGACTAATGGTGGAATTATCCAGTTGTGAAATACTGATGCGGTGACTGTCGCGAACGATAGTGTCGATGAGCGTGCTGATCAGAAGATCGTGTTCGAGCTGGGAGTCTCTGAGATTTCGAAAACCCACACCCACGTGGCAAAATATCGATAAGCCCTTAATGGCGAAAGTGCGCTGCAACTGCTGGCGAATTTGACAACATAGCGACCGGGTAATCTCGGCAGTAGACTCTTTCAAATACAGGGCAAACACACCGGGTTGGACGCGTTGTAGCAGATGAGGCTGCGTAACCATGTTTTCCAGACGCTGACCGATATAGGCTTCGGTATCCAGCGATGCGGCCTCGCCGTGGGCCAGGCTGATATCCGAGACATTCATCAATTTAATCAGCACCACGGACTGGTAGTCACGAAGATTAGGCTTCGCCGTCTCCTGGGTAAACACGGCAAGCTGCTGAGCGGCGCTCTTCTGCCCCACCTCACAACACTGGTTAAGCACTTTAACCACTTCATGCCGTAAATCCTGTCGGTTCCAGGGTTTGGTCAGGTATTTGGTTAACATACGCTGATTCAGCAGCTCCACGGCAGCCTGTAAATCGCCTTCACCGCTGAGCATAAATACGTGAGTGTCCGGCGAATACTGTCTGGCAAAGCGCACCAGATCAACGCCATTCACTTCTGGCATTTTATGGTCGGTTATCATTAGGGCGACCTCTTGCTCGCGCAATACTGACATGGCTTTGCGACCGGAGGTCGTTGTGGTTATGCTGCAGTTAAGGTCTTTTAGCTCACGCTTCAGCGCGTTTACCACGTTTTTTTCGTCATCAACCAACAGTAAGTTCAGCGCTGCTTCTTTTTTAGCGCCCTGGGTATCACAAGCCATGCTATCTACCTCATTTATGATAACAATAATCTGACGTGCGACTCCTTGCAGACAGATATTCATTTTTCGACAGTCACAAATTAACACAATGTCACTAATGTCGCAAATTATACATAATGCTTAATTGCCATATTTGATTAATAGTGCTATAAATGTGGCTCGTCTAAACCTTAATCAACGAGGATAAACTGTGAAAACACTGACATCCGGCGAAATCGCAGAATACTGCGACGTTAACCTCCGAACGGTTATCCGATGGCTGGAAAGCGGAAAACTAAAAGGCTTTAAATTGCCTGGTCGTGGGAATAACCGGGTTCTGATTAACGATTTCATCGATTTTCTGGAACGCCACAATATGCCAATTCCGGATAGCCTGAAGCCTGAAGCATCGCCTCTCATTCTGATAGTTGATGATGAAATGCCAGTCGCTAAGTCAATTCAGCGGGTAGCACGCCGAGCAGGTTATGACACCCTTATTGCTACGGGTGGCTTCCAGGCAGGCATGATGTTGAGTCAGCACTCACCAAGAGTCATGACACTCGATCTGAGTATGCCCGGGATGGACGGCTATAGTGTATTGCAATACACCCGTGAACAAGAGTCCCAGCGCGGTCTGAAAATTATTGTTATTTCGGCGCTCGACGACGCCAGTCTGGCAAAAGCCAAAGACCTGGGGGCCGATGCAACGCTTACCAAACCTTTTTCAAACCACGACCTGACCCAGTTGTTTGAAGAGTTTATGCAGGCGTAAGCCTGCCAGCAGTAGCGGAGAGCGAAATGAAATTAGTGCTTCTTATTCTGATAACACTGGGAATAACAAAAGCTTTTGCTAACTCAGACAACGGCAAACAAGCCGCCGAAGAACAGCCAGCACAATATACCTTCGGCGTTGTACCGCAACAATCCGCTTTCCGACTGGCTCAGATGTGGACCCCTCTGCTGGCTCACCTGTCTGCAGAAACCGGTCTGTCATTAAGCTTTATTACTGCAAAAGACATCCCCAGTTTTGAGGATGAGTTAACGCGTGCCAGCTATGACCTGGCCTACATGAACCCCTATCACTATGTCGTTTTCCATAGCCGCGCTGACTATCAGCCGCTGGTACGGGATTCAGAAAAAGGCTTGCGGGGCATTATCGTTACACGCAAAGACAGCAACATAACGAATATTGAGCAATTGCAGGGGTCAACGCTGGCTTTTCCGGCCCCGGCGGCTTTTGCAGCGAGCATTATCCCCCGCGCCGAACTGAATCGTGCCGGCATTAGTATTAACCCCCGTTATGTAAATTCTCACGATTCGGTCTATCTTAATGTAATAAAAGAACTCTTTGTGGCGGGAGGGGGCATTATCCGATCACTGGAACATTTGCCAGAATCGCAACGATCACAACTTAAGATATTATGGCAAAGTAAAGCATATACCAGCCATGCGATTGCTGCGCACAGCAGGGTCCCCCTTGCCCACCAGCAATTACTGACCGCTGCGTTTGAAAAGCTGGTTACCACCGAACAAGGCAGGGCCTTACTTAAACAACTCAATTTCAATCGACTCGATGCCGCAGCAGATAAAGACTGGAATGATATCCGCGCGTTAGGTATTAATTCACTGTCGAGACCGGACTACTAAGTCGACGTCATGCGCCTTTCACTACGCACCAAAACTATCGCCGGTACCGCAATCATTGAAGCGACGCTGCTGCTTGTGCTGATCATAACCAGCCTCACTTTTATTAATGATTTGATCGAAGAAAACGTGGTGAAACGAGCTCAAACAACGGCCAATCTGTTCTCCTCTATAACCCGGGATCCATTATTATCACTCGATCTCGCATCCCTTGAAGCGTCGGTGGAAGAACTCATGACTAACCCGGATATCGCTTATGTCAGGGTCATCGACAGCCAGCAACGGATGCTCGCTCAACGTCACCGTGCAGGACTTACTGAGCGACCCTTTAATCTGGATACGTCGGTTAAGGGGATTGACGATTCGATTTATGACACCCGGGAACCCATTACCGTAGCCGGTGAGTATTTCGGTGAAGTGCAGATTGGTATCGACGTGACATCCGTTCAGTCGTCGCTGATCCAAATTCGTAACTGGATCATTTCTCTGGCCCTGCTGGAAATGATGTTAGTGGCACTCTTTTCCTTTGGTCTGGGGACTTATCTGACATCCCAGTTGAAATCCTTGCGTCAGGGTGCCAGGGACATGCTGCAAGCTATCCCTACGCAGCACTACAAAAGCGTTTCCATTGAGATTAAAGGGCGAGATGAACTATCAGAACTGGCCCAGTCATTTAATACCCTGGTCGATACACTGGCGGTCGAATATGAGAACCGAAGTGTGGCGCAGAATGAGCTCAGGGAACTTAACCGCTCACTGGAACACATCGTTGAAGAACGAACCCAGGCATTAAGTGACAAAAATACTGAGCTGGAAAATGCCAACAAACACCTTAAAGAAACCCAGCAACAATTGTTACAGGCAGAAAAAATGGCTTCTGTGGGTCAGTTGGCCGCGGGCGTTGCCCATGAAATCAATAACCCCATTGGCTTTGTCAGCAGTAATTTAAGCACGTTAAAAGATTACTTGTCTTTGTTTCAGATCCTGCTGGATATGGCTAAAAAGCTCAACGCCGATGAATCCACTGAGGCATTGAAAGCCAGAGTTGACGAACTTCAGGCTTTTTATGCACAGCACGATCTGGACTTTATCGGCGAAGATGTCGGGCCCCTTATTGAAGAATCTACAGAAGGTCTTCAGCGGGTCAGTGAAATTGTTAAAGGCCTTAAGATATTTTCCCGGATCGACTCAGATGAGTCGCAATACTATGACCTTAATCATTGCCTCAACACCACACTGACAATGGTTAATAACAAATTGAAGTATATCTGTAAGGTTGAAAAGCAATTCGCAGATTTACCGAAAGTGTACTTTAATTTGGGCAAGTTAACGCAAGTCTTTACCAACCTGCTGATTAATGCAGGCCAGGCAATTGAGGCCACGGGTAAACAGGGCGTTATCAGTATCAGCACACAGCAGGAAGGCAACAGCGTAAAAGTCCGGATTCAGGACACCGGGTGTGGAATAAGCCAGGAAAATATCGACAAGCTGTTTAATCCGTTTTTTACCACCAAACCCGAAGGACAAGGCACGGGTCTGGGCTTGTCTATTACCTATGGCATTATTCAGGAGCATGGTGGCCAGATTAATGTCTCCAGTACGCCAGGTGAAGGAAGTGTATTTGAACTGGCTTTACCTATTAACGGTCTGGATGACCAACACCCAACCGTCACGCAAAATTAGCGGTCAGGTTCATCGAGGAGTTATTATGCCGAATACCGAATCACCCAGATACTCCGTACTCTGTGTTGATGACGAACAGAACATTTTACGCTCTATTAAGCGGGCGCTGTTTTCGTTAAAAATAGATCTGACACTGGCAGAGAGCGGTGAACAAGCCCTTGCTATCATGGAGCAGAAAACCGTGCATGTCGTGATTTCTGACATGAAAATGCCCAACATGACCGGTGCCGAGCTGCTCGAAAAGGTCGCGGCCAAATACCCTGACACGTTTCGAGTGGTACTGACCGGCTTTGCGGATATCGACGCCACTATCAAAGCCGTCAACCGGGGCCGTATACATCGTTACCTGCAAAAACCCTGGGATAATCAGGAGTTGATTAATACCATTGAAGAAGGGCTGGAACGGATCAAGCTTAAGGACGAGAATGCTCGCCTGCAAAAGCTTACCCGCCTGCAGAATGCCAAGTTAAAAGAAGTCAATAATGACCTCGAAAAAACGGTCCAGAAACGTACCCGGCAAATCAAGGCGGCGCTTAATCGTATTGAAACCCGCAACCGTGCTCTGGAGCAGGTGCTGTTTAATGTTATTTCCATTAACCCTGATATCGATGGCAAATTTGCCATTGAGGTTAGCGAGCTCAGTAAAAAACTGGCCGCGAAACTTGGCTGTAGCACAGACGAGAGAAACCTTTATACCTATGCCAGCCTGATAGGCGAACTGGGACTGCTAGGATTACAACCGGAGAATTTCCGTCCGCCCTTTGCCAAGCTCACTTATCAGCAGCAGAAAGATTATATGTCACAGACGCATCTGGCGAAGATGATCCTGGCTCCGGCCGAACATATGCAGCCCATTAGTGAGATCATCGAATTTCAGTTCGAACACTACAATGGCAGCGGTTTATACCACAAAGTGGCCAAGGAAATCCCTCTGGGTGCCCGCATTCATGCGATTGCGCGCGACTACTGGCGTTTGGTAAGCGGCCGTTTGAGTGCGCAGCGCATGGAACCCAGAGACGCTAAAGCTGAGCTCAAAAAACACCGCAATACCCGCTACGACGGCGAAATTCTGGATTTATTGCTCACCGATAATAACATCGATAAGCCCAGCTTTATCGAGAATCACCTCTCCAGTGACGAGCTGACAGCAGGCATGGTATTAGGCAATAACCTGTATAATGATAATCATATTCTGCTATTGCCCGCAGGCCATGTTTTTTCCGCGGCGACCATTGGCAAGTTGAAGCAATATGAGCGCGAGCACAAACGTCAGTTTGAGATAGTCATTGAAAATGAAAATAATGAGGAAACGGTTTAGCCCGGCCGGCGACAGCCTTTAAATCTGGCTGTCGCACACCGCTCAGTTTACGTTTTTTGTTAACGCCTCTTCAGGACGCAGTGTCAGTACTTCGTATCCGTCTGCTGTGACGGCAATGGTGTGTTCCCATTGTGCCGATAACTTGCGATCCCGGGTGATCACTGTCCAGCCGTCTTTTTTCAGCTTGGTTTTATGGGTTCCCTGATTAATCATGGGTTCAATGGTAAAGACCATCCCTTCACGCAAAATCAGGCCGGTGTTGGGTGTACCTACATGCAGAATTTGCGGCTCTTCATGCATTTCCCGGCCAATACCATGGCCACAATACTCTCTTACTACACTATAACCGTACTGCTCAGCATGACGTTGTACGGCATCGCCGATATCACCGACTCTGGCCCCCGGTCTGACGACTTCAATCCCTTTCCACAGCGCCTCGTAGGTCACTTTTACGAGCTTGTGGGCGAGCGGTGAAACCTCCCCCACACAGTACATTTTACTGCTATCTGCAATGTAGCCGTTTTTCTCCAGGGTGATGTCCAGATTAACAATATCCCCCTTACGAAGGGCTTTACTTACCGACGGTACGCCATGACAAATCACCTCATTCACCGAGGTATTTAGCGCGTATTCGTAGCCATACTGCCCTTTGCTGGCAGGGCGACTTTGCAGCGTATCCATAATGTAGCGCTCCACAAAGTCGTTGATTGCCATGGTGGTTACTCCCGCGGCAACGAAGTCGTCCAGCGCACCAAATACGCGGGCCAGTAACTGGCCGGCCTCACGCATTAAAGCCACTTCCTGTGGCGTTTTAATTTTCACGTTACTCATTAATGAGACGGACCTTTTGTACTTTCTGCTGGCGCATCTCCTGCTCCAGAATTTGTTCGTAAGTCAGCGAAGGATTTTGCTCTGCTAACCGGCCTATTTTCATCCAGAACTCAGCCTGAGAATTCATTGAGCGTTCCATCACCAGGCTGTTCTTGCGCACTTCCTCGTGCAGTTGGTCTGAAATTTTTACGATTCCCATACAAGCCTCACCATTCAATTCGCTACATATTATAGCAATGCACTACACTATACAGGTGTTGGGTTTGTTTAGGCAAAAAAAAGCCCGTAACCAAATGGCTACGGGCAAAACGGGAAGTTTCACACATGAAGAAAGAAAGGTTACTGTTTACGGCTAGCTTTTCAGTTCGCCGGTGGCCGATTCGATATGGGCTCGGACAAACCATTGGAATTGTTCCAATTGTGCCAGCTGTCCGGTGACCATGTCTTCAGATACCGGGTCCAGTTCACCCAGTGAATCAATCGCTTTACGGTGATCTTCGTTGACACCGTTATACACTTTGTCCAGCGCAGTGAGATGGTCGGTTACCAGACCTTTACCCACTGAGTAATCGTCCCAGCGGCGACGATCTACAATAGCCTTTGGCGTGCCCACCGGCACACCGCCCAGGGTGGCAATACGCTCTGCAATGGTGTCGGTCATCTCACGTACGGCCTCAACCTGAGGGTCGAGCATTTCGTGCACGCCAATAAAATTCGGACCTACCACATTCCAGTGAATGTGTTTCAGCGTAAGCTGTAAATCAATCAGGGCGACCATTCGGTCATCAAGCACAGAGATAACATCTTTTGCTGCATTGTCTTTAATGCCTGGTGCGGTAAATTCTGCAATTTTTACGTTGCTCATAATTCCTCCTGCTCTTTGAAAATGCGTAAAGGCTGAAATGTTTCAACCTTTTAAATTTGTACGATTAGGAAGTTGCATAGCCTGTGCCGAAATGACACAAAATGCTTAAACCCCTTATCAAGACTGACCTCCAGCGCCGTCAGGCGTGTTTTCCAACTGTCACAAATGAGCGTGACGCAAAGTAAATTATGCATGCTCCTGTAAATTGTTCAGAGCGTCGGGCAGCCACTGAAAGTAAACAGCCGGCTAACGGGTCCTTAAGATAACTCCGGGCAGAGGCATGCCTGCAAAGAACCGGCGAGTAAGTTTGTCCGGTTATACGAAATCATGCACAATAGCAGCACAACTAAGACGAGAGAATTTGCGATGCAAGAGTTTGACTATATCTGTATTGGCGGCGGCAGCGGCGGTATTGCTTCTGCTAACCGGGCAGCAAAACACGGCAAGAAAGTCCTGCTTATTGAAGCAAAAGCCGTGGGCGGTACCTGCGTGAATGTGGGCTGCGTGCCTAAAAAAGCCATGTGGTACGGTGCCCAGGTGGCAGAGGCCATACATAAGTACGGGCCGGACTATGGCTTTGATGTAACGGTCAATAAATTTGACTGGTCCACGCTCATTAAAAATCGTCAGGCGTACATTTCTCGCATCCATGCCTCCTATGACCGGGTGCTGGGCAACAATCAGGTGACCCTGCTTAAAGGGTTTGCCCGGTTTGTCAATAACACCACCGTAGAAGTGGACGGTGAGCAGTACACTGCCCCGCATATTTTAATCGCTACTGGCGGTAAGCCTTTCCGCCCGGATATTCCCGGAGCAGAGCACGGCATCGATTCCGACGGTTTTTTCGAACTCAACGAGCAACCAAGACGCGTAGCGGTTGTAGGTGGTGGTTACATTGGTGTGGAACTGGCGGGTGTCCTGCATGCACTGGGCAGTGAAACCCATTCCATTTTACGTCAGGAGTTACCTTTGCGCGGCTTTGACGCCATGTTACAGGAAACGCTGAAAACCCTGATGCTGGAAGAAGGCATCGATATTCACGAAAAAACCGAAATCAAACAGGTCACTAAGCTGGACAACGGCGACCTGGAACTGGCGTTAACCGATGGCAATACGCTTACCGTTGATTGCCTGATCTGGGCCACCGGCCGTAAGCCAAATACCGCATCCATTGGGCTGGACAACACCGACGTAGAACTGCGTCACAATGGTCAGATTGTGGTGGATAAATTTCAGAACACCAACGTTGAGGGCGTTTATGCCGTAGGTGATATTACCGGCCAGCCAGAATTAACGCCGGTCGCGGTTAAAGCCGGTCGAATGCTAAGCGAGCGTCTGTTTAACGGTCAGACCAATGCTCATCTGGATTATGATTTGATTCCCACCGTAGTGTTCAGCCATCCGCCCATTGGCACCATAGGCATGACTGAAAGTGAGGCTGAAGCAAAGTACGGTAAAGATAACCTGACCATTTACCGCTCTAACTTTGCGGCCATGTATACCGCTGTCACCCATCATCGCCAACTTACCAGTATGAAGCTGATTTGTGCCGGTGAAGAACAGAAAGTGGTGGGTTTACATGGCATTGGCTACGCCATGGATGAAATCCTGCAAGGCTTCGGCGTGGCGATTAAGATGGGCGCAACCAAAGCTGACTTTGATGCCTGTATTGCCATTCACCCCACCAGCGCCGAAGAATACGTCACAATGGCATAAGCACTAAACGGCAGCGAATTCAGAGGCACTATGATGACCTCTGCATTTGCTGTTGTTACTGGCATAAACGGCCAGGCGGATTCATCAACCTCGTACTATAGTTAATTTGCAGCCCCTTAAATTCCTAAGCGGTTGTCACAGTGGCGACGAGGTAACCGTATAATGCTCGGTGACGAATTACTTTTTACCAACGATGACGAAACCGATCTCGAAGAAGAGCTGTTAACGGCCTGGACGATACTGGTGGTTGATGATGAGCCGGAAATCCACGCCGTTACCCGTATGGTACTGGGTGATTTTGTTTTTGAACAACGCCCACTGAATATCATTACCGCCAGCAGTGCTGCTGAAGCCCGCGATATCTTAATAGCCGATAAACATAACACCATTGCTGTAGCCATTATCGATGTGGTGATGGAAACCACACAGGCGGGCCTGGAACTGGTGCACTGGGTGCGTGAAACGTTGAACAACCACGTTATCCGGCTCATTTTGCGCACCGGTCAACCCGGCGAAGCGCCGGAAGAACGGGTTATCCGTGATTACGATATCAACGATTATAAAAACAAAACTGAGCTGACGGCATTAAGACTGAAAACCAGTATCTATGCTGCGCTGCGGGCTTATCGCGATATTCGCCTGATTGAGCGCCACCGCCAGGGCCTGGAAAAAATCATCAGCGCCACCACCCAGTTTATCGAGTGCGACACCCTGCCGCAGTTTGCTTCCGCCATACTCAATCAAATATCCGTACTGCTCGGTATCGAAAGTTCGGAAATTATCTGCTGCGCCATTTCCCGGTACATTAATTCCGGTAACCGATACAAAATTCTGGCTACCAGCTTACAGGGCCAATCGATATCGATAATCCCTGCTACTGTGCAAACGCGCATTGAAGAAGCGCTGAGCCAACACAGTAACATTCAGGGCAGCGATTACTTTGTGAGTTATTTTACCACCCGCAGAGGGATGGAAAATGTGCTGTACGTGGCGAAAAACGAACCGCTGGAGCCGGTACAGCACCATTTGTTATCGTTCTTTGCCAACAATATCGCAGTATCCCACGAGAACCTGAAACTGCGCGAGGTGATCCGCGACTCACAACGGGAACTATCTTACATCATCGGTGAGGCGGTAGAGATTCGCTCGAAAGAGACCGGCTCCCATGTCAGGCGGGTAGCGCATATCAGTGCTTTACTGGCCAGGTATTATGGCTTACCCGACAATGAGGCAGAAATGATCAAACTGGCGTCGCCGCTCCACGATGTGGGCAAGGTAGCCATTCCGGATGTGATCCTGAACAAACCAGGTCCTCACACCGATGAAGAACGGCAGATCATGCAGACTCATGCCAAAGCCGGGTACGACATGCTGTGTAAAAGTGATAACCCCATTTTACAGCTTGGCGCCACCATTGCCTGCGAACATCATGAATGCTGGGACGGCACTGGCTACCCTAACGGCCTGAGCGAAAATGCCATTTCTGTTGCCGGGCGCATTGTAGCCGTAGCAGATGTGTTTGACGCCCTGGGCAGTAAACGGTGCTATAAGGGCCCCTGGTCTGAAGAGCAAATACGGGACTACTTCACTGAACAACGAAGCAAGCAGTTTGATCCCCGTCTGGTCGATTTGTTGCTGGCTAATTTTGCGTCCGTTACCGCCATTCGTGGCCAATTCCCCGACCCGCAATAAGCCCCGCAGTTTACCTTCCAAACTTATCCGATGAACTGCAACATCTCACCCTAAACATACTTTATACTGACTATTAACAATCCAGGGAAGATTGACTTTGCTGCGGGCTCAGGCCCGAACATTACAACAAAAAAGACGTAGAGAATAACAATGAAGCTAACGACAAATCTGCACACCCCTAAGCAAAAATTAACCTTATTGAGTGCTTCGGTATTCACCTCACTTTGTCTGCTCAGCGCCCCGCTGGCCGCACAAGAAAGTGATGCCGAGGACAAGTGGGAAGTGACTAACCCACCCTATCCTTTGCACGATGTCACCATCAACACTTCCGAAACCACCTGGTCGAGCCTCGACGTAGCACCTGATGGCGAATACTTCCTGTTCGACATGCTTGGTGATATTTATAAAGCTGACCTCGACGGCGGCAACGCTCAGCCGTTAACTCAGGACTTCGCCTGGAATATTCACCCGGCTATTTCACCCGACGGCAGCAAAATTGCGTTTATCTCTGACCGTGGCGGCGTATCCAACGTGTGGGTGATGGATGCCAACGGTGACAACCTGCGCCAGGTAACTAAAGAGAAAAATAACACTATCCACTCGCCTAAATGGAGTCCGGATGGCGAATATATTGTGGTCACCAAAGGCATAACGTCTACCCGCAGTATTCCGGCCGGCGAAATCTGGATTTATCATCATTCCGGCGGTAGCGGTCTGCCCATTAAAGAACGGGTATCCGGCAAACGTGAACAAAACAACATTACCGATCCGGTGTTCTCCCACGACGGCAAGTATATCTACTACACCCAGAGTACCTCTGGCGGCTACCGCTTTGACTACAATCGCGACCCGCTGGAAGGCATTTTTGCCATTACCCGCTTTGATCGCAGTACCGGTGAAGAAGACCGCGTTATCTCCGGCACTGGCGGCGCCGTAGTACCAACCCCTTCGCCAGACGGTAAGTACATCGCTTTTTTACGTCGGGTGAAGTACGACACCGCGCTGTTTATCAAAGATCTGGCCACCGGTGAAGAAAGCCTGCTAAGCCGTGAAATGGAGCGCGACATGCAGGAAGGTTTTGGCATAGAAGGCTATTATGCCTATTTTGACTGGACGCCAGACAGCAAAGCCATTGTTTACTGGGCCGGCGGAAAGTTTCATAAGCTCAATATAAAAGACCAATCGGTAGACACCATCGATATCGCCGTTGAAGCCAAGCTGCAATATGCCGATGCATTGCGTTTTGATGTAGACGTAGCCCCGGACACCTTCAATGTAAAGATGATCCGCTGGTCGCAGAAATCGCCGGACGGCAAATCGGTGCTGTTTCAGGCGCTGGGCAAACTGTACGTCAAAGATTTAAAAAGCGGTAAATCAAAACGCCTTACCCGTCAGGATGAGCATGATGAATACTACCCGCGCTATTCTGCCGACGGTAAGCGGATTATCTACACCACCTGGAACGACCAGAAATTAGGCGATGTACGCATCGTCTCTGCCCGTGGTGGTAAGGGTAAAGTAATAACCCCTGAGCCGGGGCACTACGTAGAGCCGGCGTTTTCACCAGACGGCGAATTAGTTACCTACCGTAAATTTACCGGCGGCTACCTGCTTGATCCCAAGTATTCGGTAGAGCCAGGCTTATACGTGATGGACCTGGATAAAGGCGAGCCGAAAAAGGTCAGCAGTTCAGGCATGCAACCGCATTTCGCCGGTGATAGCGAGCGTTTATTCTTTACTGAACGCAGTTATGACTCGCCCTACGGTGCAACACAGCTGGCGAGTGTAAACCTGCATGGCGACGATCACCGGGTACACCTGTACGGCGCCGACAAAGTAGCGGAATACCGCCTGTCGCCGGATCGCAAATGGGTCGCATTTGTTCATCAGTTTAATACCTATGTAACGCCATACGTAGACAATGGTAAGAAAGTCACTATTGGCCCGAATATGTCGTCTCTGCCGGTTACTCAGCTATCTGATCGCGCCGGTGAGTACCTCACCTGGGCACCAGACAGCAGCAGTGTGGGCTGGTTCCATGGCCCCTACTATTTTGAACGTAAGCTGGAAGACGCGTTTGCCTTTGCCGGTGATAAAGCGGCCGATGAGTTGCCCGACCCGCTGGCTGAGGGCCTCGATTTGAGCTTCACCGCCACCAGCGACAAGCCCGGCGGTTATAAGGCACTGGTAGGGGGTACGGTAGTCACCATGCGTGATGCTGATAATACCCGGGAAGTTATCGAGGATGGTGTGGTACTGATCCTGGATAACCGCATTGCCGCCGTAGGTAAGCGCGGAGAAGTAGATATCCCCGGCGACGCTATGTTGATTGATGCCTCAGGTAAAACCGTTCTGCCCGGATTAGTGGATACCCACGCCCACGGCGGACAAGGCCGCAGTGAGATCATTCCGCAACAAAACTGGATGCAATATTCCAACCTGTCGTTCGGTGTGACCACCATTCACGATCCGTCTAACGATACCACTGAGATCTTTGCCGCGTCGGAGCTTCAACGTGCAGGTGAACGCGTAGCACCGCGCATCTACTCTACCGGGACTATTTTGTACGGTGCAGAAGGTATTGGCTATAAGGCACAAATTAACAACTATGACGATGCTTACTTCCATGTTCAGCGCCTGAAAGACAGCGGCGCTATCTCGGTGAAAAGCTATAACCAGCCACGCCGGGATCAACGCCAGCAAGTGTTATGGGCGGCTAATAATCAGCAAATGATGGTGGTACCGGAAGGCGGCGGCAAGTTTCAGCAAAACCTGACCATGCTGGTTGACGGCCATACCGGCCTTGAGCATTCATTGCCCATTGCCCGTGGCTACGACGACCTGACCCAGCTATGGAAAGCCACTGATTTTGGTTACACGCCAACCTTTGTGGTGTCTTACGGTGGCCTGATGGGTGAAGAATACTGGTACGATCGCACCGAAGTGTGGAACAACGAGCGCCTGCTGCGTTATGTGCCATCTACCATTCTGGATGCCCGTGCTATTCGCCGCCCTACGGCGCCGGATGATCAGTACAACCACGTAAATGTAGCGTCTTACGCGAAAGAACTGCGCGATAATGGCGTAAGTGTGCACATTGGTGCGCACGGTCAGCGCGAAGGGTTAGCCGCTCACTGGGAAATGTGGTTGATGGATCAGGGCGGCTTTACGCCCTGGGAAGCCCTGCGCGGTGCTACCATTGATGGCGCAACGCATCTGGGCATGGGCAAGGACCTCGGCAGCATTGAGCCGGGTAAACTGGCCGACCTGATGATCACCGATGGCGACGTGCTTAACGACATTCGCCGCAGTGAATATGTAACCTACACCGTGATTAACGGCCGCGTGTATGACGTTGCCACCATGAACGAAATGGGTAGCAAGCAAAAGCGCCAGCCGTTCTTCTTTGAAGGTAATAATAAAGCCTTTATGCCGCAGCAAACAGCGGCCGAAGTGGATGCCAAGGCGCACCAGTATCACTGGAAGCATACCAACCACTAAAAACCCAAAAGCCGGAACCTATGTTCCGGCTTTTTCCTTTATGCCTTTAACAACCTATTGATAAGCACCACTGGCATAGTGCAGCTCGTAGCTATGGCTGTAGATCTCCAGAATATTACCAAACGGATCTTCCATATAAATCATGCGGTAGGGCTTCTCACCCGGATAATAATACCGCGGCGCTTTCATGCGCTTTTTACCACCGGCAGCCACAATTCGTTCTGCCAGTCCTTCCACATCCGGGTCTTGTACACAGAAATGGAAAATACCGGTTTTCCAGTACTCAAAATTATTCTCCGGATTTTGCTGATCCTTAAATTCAAAAATTTCCACACCAACCCGGTCACCCGTGGATAAATGCGCAATGCGAAACTTCTCCCATCCCGCACCAAACACATCGGTGCACATCTCACCAATGGCTGAGGTATCTTCAACAATTTCGGTGGGTTTCATAATGAGATACCAGCCGAGGACCTCGGTGTAGAATTTAACGGCAGCGTCCAGGTCTGGTACTGAAATACCGAGATGCGAAAAAGTGCGAGGGTAAGGTTTTTGACTATTGTCTGTCATGGTTAACTCCTGAGTGATGACGATGGCGTCAGAGTAACTGGACATAACCAAAACATAAAATTATCATATTTTCTTAAATTGATAATTTATATTTATAATATGCTGAATCCCAAACACCTTAAAACCTTTATAACCCTGGCGGAAACTGGCAGCTTCACCAACACCGCAGAGCGGTTGTTTATGACTCAACCCGGTGTTAGCCAGCATGTGAAAAAGCTGGAGCAAAGCTGCGAGTGCGAATTACTGGTTCGGTTAGGAAAGGGCATTGAACTCACCGAACAGGGGCGGCAGGTTTACCGCTATGCCAAACAAGACGAAGCCAGACAACAGCAGTTTCTCGAACAGTTAAAATTTGATGAGCCCCATTCGGGGCGCTGCACCATTGCCTGCTCAGGCGCTGTGGCCCTGCGAATATATCCAAAGCTCACCGCCTTGCAGGCCCAACACCCTGCTTTGGCAATTCACCTGGAAGTCGCTCCCCGGCATCGCATCGTGAACTGTTTGAAACAGGGGGCTATTGATATTGGCATTGTGACACATACACCGGCGGATGAATCCCTCAGTGCAGACTATCTGGCAGAAGAAGCATTAAGCTTGTTCTTACCCGCTACGATTAATGATTTCACCGATATTAGTGCAACGCTTCGTCAACTCGGGCTGATTGATCACCCGGATGCCGCCCACTACTTGCAGCTTTATTGCGATCATTGTGGCGAACAAGAGCTGGCCAGCCTTGAGGTACCCAAACTAAACCGCACCGGTTACGTTAACCAGCTATCGCAAATACTATTGCCGGTGAGTGCGGGAGTCGGCTTTACTGTATTACCAGCCAGTGTGGAGAAGTTTGCCGGCCACGGAGGCAGCATTGCGGTATACCCCTCAGCTACAACCGTTTCTGAACCACTTTACCTGCTGCGTTCCCGTTACCGCGCCCTGCCCGCCAGATATACCGGTGTGGTAGAGGCCATCTATGCAGCATTTCAGGAAAACTAGTCATTCACCAGCCCACAGGAGGATGAGGTTTCCCTCCCATGAGCCGGACTTAAACCGCTATTTGCCGGCCATGCCGTTAGCATCAAAGATCTCAATCCAGTAACCGTCGGGATCTTTAATGAACGCGAGATTATTCATACTGCCGTCTTCAAGACGCTTCTGAAATTCAACGCCCAGCTCCTCAAAGCGCTGACACGCCCCTTGCAGATCCGGTACATGAAAACCAATATGACCAAAACCACGGGGATCGCTGTTACCGTTGTGATAACGGGTAGACTCGGCGGTATCCCCCCAGTTGTAGGTTAATTCGAGCATTGCCGGACGGCCAAAGGTTTGTGCCGTGCGCTGTGCCTGATCTTCGCTGATATCAGAGAAATCCTCGCCAGTGGTGAGAAAATACAAACTGAATTTCATTTCCGGAAAATCCAGTTTTCTCAGCAAGGTCATGCCCATAACCCGGGTGTAAAAATCCAGCGAACGAACCGGATCCGCTATACGTAACATAGTCTGATTAAATACAAAACCGTCGGTGGCCGGATCTTTTTGTTCGTACAAGCCTTCGGCCTGTTCAAAATGACGTGTCATAAGGTGCCCTCATCTAATTATGAATCGATGTATAAATCTGGGGACTAAACACACTTTAACAATCCCACTGGCCGTGCGATTCTGACACTTCGCAGCTAGTTTGACCGGTTGGCGGGGAAAGGCTGCAGCAATGTAACGACCAGTTCCGATAATGCCTGCTGCACACTTATGCTGTCGTTAGCTTCCAGCTCGGCGCTACCGGCAGCGCTATAGATAAACTCACCGTCCTGCACCACTTCAATCTGCAGATTCTGATACTCAGTGACCTGTTCACCCACCGGCACGCTAAAGATGCTGCCCAGTGATATTCCACCAGAACGGCCAAACACGCCGGTGCCAAGCCCGATACTGACCGATGAGCCCCCTTCTTCCACCCGGCTGGAGGGAAAAAAGCCCACTTTTATATCGGCTTCGTCTTCGCCTGCCGCGGTCAGCCCCTTGCCTTGCAACACAGTAGTGATGGTCGACGCCATATGCTGCTCCAGGGTGGGGTTAAATGAGTTAAGCGGTGGCTGAACATAAAAGGTTTTCAGCGCGGCGAAGTGAGTTTCTTCGCGCATTTTGATTTGTGGTTTGTTGCTGGCACAGCCGGCTAGCCAGGCGCAAAATAAAAACACCAGCACTCCCCGGAAAGGGAAAGACCAGCGAGCCTTATTGTCATTCATCGTGATAACCATTGAGTTTAGTTACCTTTTTAACGCCGAAGACGGGGTGTTCGGATCGTTTTCGCGGGAAAATAAGGCCAACCAGGAAGGCAAGCCCTCCTGATCAGCACCAGACAAATTACCGGTTACGGCCATACTGCTCGTGGGAGGATACCCAGTCGGAACTAGAGATCGCCGAGGCCAGTGAGATCTCCCCGGCCAGAGCCACCGCGCCAACAATTTCGGCAAACTTGTACACTCTGTCCCGGCCATAACAGCCCAGTAATTCCAGACACTCACGCTGAGTGCCTATACCGGTGCCACCACCGTAGGTCGCCACAATCAGCGATGGAATGGTCAGTGAGATATACAGATCACCTTCATCGGTCAGCTCCGAGTACATAATACCGGCTGATGACTCAGAGACATTGGCAACATCCTGCCCGGTGGCAATAAACATCGCGGTGATGCCATTGGGCGAATGCAATCCGGTATTATTGACCCCGGATAAAAACGATCCTACCCCCGCCACGCGGCTATGGTAATCAATCTGTTTAGGGTCCACCCGCATAACCGACAGCAAATGCTCACGCTTAATAGTGGCCTCGGCAATGACCCGTTTACCCCGGGTACGCATAATATTAATTTGCGAGGCTTTTTTATCGGTAGCGAAGTTCGACTCCAGATAGAAGTTCTCGATACCCTCGTAATGATCGAGGATCCAGCCACAGGCGGCAAACGTAGCGCGCCCCACCATGTTTTGTCCGGCCGCATCACCGGTACGGTAATTGAAGCGCAAAAAGGCAAACTTGGTAGACAGGAAACTATCAATATAAGTGAGCTTGGCAATGGATGAGGTGGCTTCGGCTTCCTCACGAATTTTGTCGATGTTCTCGTTTACCCAGGCAACGAAATCCCGTGCGCCGCGGGCATCGGAAAATACAAATACCGGGGCGCGTTGCATGGCATCGTCCACCACGGTGGATTTAATCCCCCCACTCATATTGAGCAGCTTCATACCGCGGTTATAAGAGGCAACCAAAGTGCCCTCAGTAGTGGCCAGCGGGATCACAAAGTCGCCCTTGGCATGTTCGCCATCAATAGTAACCGGGCCAGCCATACCAATTGGCACCTGAGCAACCCCGATGAAATGCTCTACATTGCCTCGTAAAGTGTTTGGATCAATCGAATACTGACCAACATGGTGGATGTTGGCGCCGGAGAAGTGCTCAAAAAACTTCTGGCGCTTTTCAATAATGCCCGGTGCGTAGTCATCGTGAGGATCGCGGGGAATATGGCCCTCGGCCAGATTCGGCGCCGACACATTATCTTCCACACTGAATTTAAGTTTGCCGAAAGGTGAGGCCCTGAACACCAGCTCGATAGTATGCTTTTCCGGGCTCACCGGCAGGGTTTTATTTAGATAAACCGTAATGGCCTGCTTGAGTGCAAAAGGCACTTCACCGCTTTCGTTAAGCTCTGCCATCGACATGATTTGCTCGGGGCCAACCTGCAGCGTAACGTTTTCAGGCGCAATGACTTCTCCGTCAATGGCAATACTGTCGACCTGCTTGAGCACGGCATCTTTAAGCCGGTTTTTAAGCATAAACTGCAAGCCGTCTTCGGTTTGAGTAAGGCTTCCATGGGTGTACAACTGGCGGAGTAAAATACTGGGAATAAACATAACTACGGCTTCCTTGGCAAAACATACATCAAGTGTAGAGCTTTCTTTGCCAACCACAATATATTAACAATCCGGTTTAGGAAAGCCAACGTCAGCCTGCCTTTGACCTGCCACAACAGGCAGACCAGTCCTGCACAAATGAGCCAGGCCCTGACTATTTGGGACACCTGCTATCCATCGTCCCCTCAAAAAGCCCACCCGGCCTGGCTTTCACCGTGGTTCAGCGTCTTCGGTCATAAGGTTGAATCATCACCCACAGCCGGAATGGACGCCATGCAAAGCCAAACATTATTTCGCCAACAGGCCGTCGTTTCACAGCAGCAAAAAATCGATGGCTCGATATTACTTAAACCCAGGCTTCCTACGCTTGTTATTACCGTGCTGCTGTGCAGCTGGTTAATAGGCGTAATGAGTTGGTTACTGACCGGGCGCTATACCTACACCCAAACGGTCACCGGCTGGCTGGAACCGGCAAATGGCATTACCCCCGTATACGGACCGGCTTCCGGCGCTATTGTCAGCAACGTGTTAGTTAGCGAAAACGCCCGGGTAAAAAAAGGCACGCCCCTAATCAGACTCACCCGTGACGCCATTTTTCATAACGGCCAGAGTATCAATGATGCCCTTATTGAGGAACTGGCCAGCCAGATAGCGCGCCTTAAAAGTCAGTACTCACTTACCGAGAAAGGTTTCGTTACTCAGCAACAACGTTTAAACAAAACCGGATCCCGACTGACGGAAGATCATGCCCGTCTTGGGGCAATGCGCCAATTGCTGGATGAAAAAATGACATTGCTGAACAAGCAAATTGAGTCTGTCGCAGCATTAACCCAGCAGGGGTTTTCGAGCCAGCAACAGCTACAGTCGCTAAACACTCAGCGTATCGACGAAACCTATCAGCGCCAGCGCCTGGAGCGTGAATGGATTGGCACATTACAAGCCATCGAAGACAACCAGTTTGCACTTAGCGAAGCGGAACACTCCCATCAACTGCAGCTACTGAACATTGAAAACCAAATCAGTGAACTTCAGAAAAGCCTCGATCAGCAGTACAGTCAGCGCGAGGTTATTATTGTTGCAGCCGCTGACGGCAGGGTAACCAACCTGAATGCGAAACCAGGACAACGCACGCAAACTAGTGTGCCGCTTCTGTCACTCATGCCACTGAATGCCGAAGTAACTGCCCAACTGTTAATTCCGGTGGCGGCGGCGGGCCAGATATCAGCAGGGCAATCCATCAGTTTACGCTACGATGCGTTTCCCCATACGCAGTTTGGAACCTATAAGGCAACCGTCGATTCAGTCTCTGCACATCTGTTGCTGCCTCAGGAGGTAGCGCAAAAACCCTTAACCGTAAATACCCCCGTTTATCTGGCCAGGGCCACTCTGCAAGCCACCAGCATTGAGCATTTTAACCAACGCATTGCGCTGCGCGCCGGGATGACCTTTGCGGCTGAAATAGCGATACGTGAACGCAATCTGATGCAATGGCTATTCGAACCACTTTATAAATTACGCGGAGGCCTGCTATGAGCACCGCAACGCTGTTCAAATTGCCATTGCAACTCAACTGGCGACGCGCCACCCCACAGGTTCTGCAAGCAGAAAACGCGGAATGCGGACTGGCCTGTATAGCCATGGTGGCGGGGTATCACGGACTAAATATAGACCTGGCAAAACTGCGTAGCATGCGCGCTTTCAGCCAGCAAGGCGCTAACCTTAAACAGCTGATTGATTTTGCCCATTCACTGAATCTCAACAGCCGGGCACTGAAGCTGGAACCCGAAGATATGGCCGACCTGCAACTGCCCTGTATTCTGCACTGGAATATGCAGCACTTCGTAGTATTGACAAAAGTGACAACCAACGGCGTTGAAATCCAGGACCCGGCCTGCGGCAAACGTCGCCTTACCTGGCCACAGGTGAGTGATGCATTTACCGGCATAGCCCTTGAGTTGCAGCCAGGCAGTAACTTTACCCCACAAAATCTGCGTCAGCCGCTTAAGCTCAGCCAGTTATGGCAGCGAATTATTGGTATTAAGCGTTCCTTACTGGTGCTGTTTATGTTGTCTCTGCTGTTGCAATGTTTCGCTTTGGCTTCGCCCTACTACATGCAACTGGTGATCGACTCCGTCATCGTCAATAACGATGCCTCGCTACTCAATGTACTGTTTCTGGGTTTCTTTCTGCTGATGGTGGTAGAGGCGATTACCAACCTCACCCGCCAGACTACCGGCATCTCGATGTCCGGACACCTTGCTCAGCAGTTGTCGGTGAATGTCTTTACTCATTTAATCCGGCTGCCCTTCAGTTATTTTTCACAACGTCATATTGGCGATATGGTGGCGCGCTTTGGCAGCTTGCAGGAAGTCAGGCGGTTTATCAGTCAGGGCATAGTCGCGCTTATTTTAGATACGCTCATCTTACTATGTACACTGGTTTTGATGGCACTGTACAGCATTAAGCTAATGCTTGTTGTAGTAGGCGTCGCGCTGATTTTTCTGGCTTTACGGTTAATTTTGCTTGGCCCCGTGCAGCGCTTGCAGCAAGAAAAAATTACCTGTGCTGCGAAGGAAAACAGCCACTTTATTGAAACACTGCGTGGCATTCAGTCAATCAGAATGCTCAAGCTGGAGTCCTTTCGTCTGCACGGCTGGCAGCATTTACTGACCGATACATTGAACCGGGATATTCGCTTACGCCGCTGGGAAATGGGATTCAGTATTGTTCACCTGTTGTTGTTTGGTCTTGAAAACCTGCTGGTGGTTTATCTTGCCGCGTCGCTGGTAATGGAGCAGGCATTTACCGTGGGTATGCTTTACGCATTTACCAGTTATAAAAACCGCTTTAACACGGCAATCCACGGCCTGTTAGAGCAATTGCTTCAGTGGCGTTTATTGCGACTCCATCTCGACAGACTGGCAGATATTGTTCAAACACCGGTGGCTTTTGACTCACTGGCTGCCGCATCGACGAGTCCGGTGGCCAGCTTACCGGTAGCGCACAAACTGTCTCTGCATGATGTAAGCTTTGGCTACCAGGGTCAGCCACTGCTTTTCGAACATTTGAACCTGACAGTCCCCCCGGGAGAAATGGTGGTGATAACCGGGGTGAGCGGCAGCGGCAAATCAAGCCTGGCAAAATGCCTGACCGGTTTACTTCCAGTCACCGCAGGCCAGGTTCTGATTGACAATAAACCGCTGAACAGCCGCGACCCGAGCCAGCGAATTAGCGCTGTCATGCAGGATGATATGTGCCTGTCCGGGACCATTATCGACAATGTCAGCGGCTTTCAACAGCACCTTGATATGCCGCGCCTGATAGAGTGCTGCCAACTGGCAAACCTGCATAACACTATAACCAGCCTGCCCATGCAGTATTACACCCTACTGCAGGAAGGTGGCAGCAACTTTAGTGGCGGCCAACTCCAACGCCTGTTTCTGGCCCGGGCGCTGTATCAGCAACCGGCACTGCTGTTACTCGATGAGGCCAGCAGTCATCTGGACGCCAACAGTGAAAAGCTCATCAATACACACCTTTCCCGGTTACCCATGACCCGGGTGGTTATCGCCCACCGGCGGGAAACCATTCAAATGGCCCATCAGCGGTATCACCTGGCAGGCGGCCAGCTGACGGAAGTAGCCATCAATTACACGCCTGATTTACCAACCCCCACTCAACAAGGAGATCATCATGTTTGATCAAGAGTTATTAAGCCCTGAACATTTGGAACAGTTGTCTAAACGTGAACTTCAGGTGGCGCATAAAATTATCGAAGGCTTACCGAATAAAACCATTGCCTCGCAATTGTTTATCAGTGAGCGAACGGTAAAGTTTCATTGCGCCAATATTTACCGCAAACTGGAAATCCGTAACCGGGCTGCATTAATGGCCCGTTATTTCAGAACGCTGTACACGCAAATTCCTACGGTGTAATGGGGAATGTGGCAAGTGAAGCCTGGCCGGTACAGAGGTACCGGCCGGTTTGTCTGTTTACGTTAGAGGATGAAGCGGCTTAAGTCTTCGTTATCCACTAAGGTTTCCAGATGCAGGTTTACATAATCTGCATCAATGGTGTAGGTTTCGCCCTGCTTTTCGGAAGCATCGTATGAAATATCTTCCATCAAACGCTCTAATACCGTGTGCAAACGACGAGCACCGATATTTTCGGTTTTCTCATTCACCTGCCAGGCGGCCTCGGCGATACGCTGAATTCCGCTTTCGGCAAACTCCACGGTTACGCCCTCGGTTTTCATCAGCTCTATGTACTGCTCGGTAAGCGAGGCATTAGGCTCAGTAAGAATACGTTTGAAGTCTTCCACTTTGAGTGCCGACAATTCAACGCGGATAGGCAGACGCCCCTGTAATTCAGGGATCAGGTCCGACGGTTTGCTCATCTGGAAGGCACCCGATGCAACAAACAAAATATGGTCGGTTTTGATCATACCGTGCTTGGTAGACACCGTTGAACCTTCTACCAGCGGCAGCAAGTCGCGTTGTACGCCTTCACGGGAAACATCTGCTGAGTTGGCGCCTTCACGCTTACAGATCTTATCGATTTCATCCACAAATACGATGCCGTGTTGTTCCACCGCTTCAAGGGCTTTTTCTTTAAGATCTTCTTTGTTTACCAGTCGTGCGGCTTCTTCTTCAATCAGCACTTTCATGGCATCCCGAATGCGCATTTTCTTTTTCTTTTTCTGCGAGCCGGAAGAAGACAGGTTTTCAAACATTCCCTGCAACTGGTTAGTCATTTCTTCCATGCCCGGCGGTGCCATAATCTCTACACCAATTTGCTGCTGGGACACATCGATTTCAATTTCTTTGTCGTCGAGGCTACCTTCACGCAGCTTTTTACGGAAAGACTGACGGGTGCCGCGATCTTCCGAGCGCTCTTTTTCACCCCAGGCATTTTCCGCCGGCGGGATAAGGATATCCAGAATTCGCTCTTCGGCGGCTTCCTCGGCGCGATAGCGCACTTTTTCCATTTCCTGCTCTTTGGTCATTTTAACGGCGATGTCTGCAAGGTCACGGATAATCGTTTCTACTTCCTTGCCAACGTAGCCCACTTCAGTGAACTTTGTCGCTTCAACCTTAATAAACGGCGCATTCGCCAGCTTGGCCAGACGACGGGCAATTTCGGTTTTACCGACCCCTGTTGGACCAATCATTAAGATGTTTTTAGGGGTCACTTCCTGACGCAGCTCTGGCTCTAACTGCATTCGGCGCCAGCGGTTACGAAGTGCAATGGCGACAGCGCGCTTAGCGCTTTGCTGACCAATGATATGGCGGTCCAGTTCATGGACAATTTCTCTTGGTGTCATTTCAGACATAATTAACCCTTATGTAAAACTGACGAAGGTCAGTATGGCAGCCGCTTTTTAGCCACTGCCATCACAATTCATTTAATAATCGAGTACTTCAACCGTTTGATTATGGTTGGTGAACACGCAAATATCGCCTGCAATAGATAAACTTTGCGTGGCAATTTCGTGTGCCGTTAACTGCGTATTGTTGAGCAACGCCGTAGCCGCTGCCTGAGCATAGTTGCCACCCGAACCGATAGCGATTAAATCCTGCTCCGGCTGCACCACATCACCATTACCGGTGATAATAAACGAAGCCGTTTCATCGGCCACGGCCAGTAAGGCTTCAAGGCGACGCAACATGCGATCGGTCCGCCAGTCTTTGGCCAGTTCTACTGCCGCCTTGGTTAAGTGGCCCTGATGCAGTTCCAGTTTCGCTTCGAAGCGTTCAAATAAGGTAAACGCATCGGCGGTGCCACCGGCAAAACCGGCCAGTACTTTGTTTTGGTAAAGGCGGCGTACTTTACGGGCATTACCTTTCATCACTGTATTGCCCAATGACACCTGGCCATCGCCGGCCATAACAACCTGATTATCTCGTCTGACTGATACTATTGTAGTCACGTTTACTCCACTGTAGTGGTTTGGCACAGCATACCGGTTCGCGGTCTGTGCGTTGACAATGAATAGTAGGTGGGGGAACTTGGCGTTTTTTCAAGACTTAAAAAGTGAATATCCGCCGGCGGTTACAGGGCAATTAAAAAAGCCGGCGATGGCCGGCTTTCGTTATTCTACAAATTCCAGAACCAAATCTGACAGGTGGTGATATTCACTTTGCGTAGTGCGTGTTTGGCACGCTCAGCGTCGCGCTTGGCGTCAAAAGGGCCAAGGATCACACGGAACCATTCGCCATTAGCGCCGTCGCTGTGCCTGATTTGCGCTTCCAGCCCCTGAAACGCAATCTTGGCGCGCATTTCGTCGGCCTGAGCCCGGGTTCTGAATGAGGCACACTGCATTAAGTAACGCTTGTCAGATTTTTCCTGCTCGGCAACTTCGACTTCTACCTCATAACCGGGCAGGGTCTTAATATACTCCCACTCTTCCTCTGGCAGCTCCGGCAACTCATCTTCAATAGGCGCGGGCTCTACCGTGAGCGGCTGTGCAGTATCCGGATCGGCATTATCTTTAATTGACCACAGGAACCAGGCAAAACCCAGTAACAATGCAACAACTACCGCAACCGTTACCCATGGCACGGTTACCTGAGGTTCCTGCTGATGGCTGCCTCGTTTGGCGCTGGTTTTGCTTTTTGTTTTTTTGGTATTTTTCTTTTGTGGCGCACGTCCACGAGAAACGTAATCGCGTTGAGACATAATGCTGTATCGATTTCCCTGTGTGGATGATTATTATTATCAGCAGGCAGTGTACCTGCTCTGACTCAAAATTGCTGCCATAATATGTGGTTAAATATGAAAGTTTACAAGCGACTTAAAAAGGCTAACTGAAATCCACCGGATCAATGTCCAGACTCCAGCGCACTTTGCTGGTAAGCGGCAACGATTCCACTTCAGACAAGTGATGCTTAAGCCAACTGTGCAGGGCGGCACGCTGCTGACATTGCAGCACCAACATATACCTAAAGCGGCCCTGACGCTTTTCTATTAAACAAGGCAAGGGCCCGATAAAGTTGCCTTTTGCGGCATGCACACTGGGCCGATAACAATCTCTGACCTGTTGCAAAAAGTGAGCAACCAGCCCGGCCTCATTGCCTTCGGCGCGAAAAATCGCCTGACTGCTGTAGGGCGGCAGCTCACCGAGTTGGCGCTCTTGTAATGCCTGACGGGCAAAATGGGCAAAGCCATTATTGATTAAATCCTGTAGCAGCGGATGACCTGGATTGTCGGTTTGCAGCCACATTTCGCCGGGTTTACTGGCGCGCCCGGCACGACCAGCCAACTGCGTGATTAACTGCGCGAGCTTTTCAGCCGCACGAAAATCGGCAGAGAATAACGCGCCGTCGCAGTCGAGCACTACCACCAGGGTAACATGGGGGAAATGATGCCCCTTCGAAAGAATCTGCGTACCCACCAGCAACTGATATTTGCGCGCATTGATTTCATCCAGCCGGGTGATGAGCTTGTCTTTACCTTTTACTGCATCACTGTCGATTCTGACCTGCGCAACATCCTCAAAGAGCTGGCCCAGCCCCTGTTCAAGCTGCTCGGTGCCAATCCCAGAGGTTTGCAGGTCGTGACTGTGGCATTCACTGCACTGCTCGGGCATTCGCCGGCTCGCACCACAGTGATGACACTGTAGTCGGCCCTGAGATTTATGGTAGGTAAAAGGACGTTCGCAACTTTTGCAGTCAACCGTCTGGCCACAATGATGGCATAACACCGCAGGCGCAAAACCACGACGGTTTAAAAATACCAGCACCTGATTGCCCTGCTGTAAATGACTACGCATAATACTTATCAGGCCCTGAGCAATCCCGGCATGAAGCGGCTGATCACGGGAGTCGAGCACCTTTAACTGGGTGTGGCTTGCCCCACCCGCCCGCTGACTTAAGGTTAAATGGGTATAACGCTTATTCAGCGCATTATTAAGGCTTTCCAACGACGGCGTGGCACTGCCCAGAATCAAGGGTACATTTTCGGTATGCGCCCGTTTTACGGCCAGATCCCTGGCGTGATAACGCAAACCATCCTGTTGTTTAAAAGACTCATCATGCTCTTCATCCACAATGATCATGCCCGGCCGTTTGAGCGGCGTAAAAATCGCTGACCGGGTACCAATGATGATCCCCAACTCGCCGCGTCGGGCCTGTTGCCATACCTTGAGGCGAGCGAGGTCTGTCATTTGGGAATGCAGCACACCAACGCTTATGCCAAAGCGACGCTCAAAACGTCCTACTGTTTGCGGCGTAAGCCCTATTTCAGGAACCAGAATAAGCACCTGCTTTCCTTGTTTGAGCACCGGCTCAATCACCTGCAGGTACACCTCGGTTTTACCACTGCCGGTGACACCGTCTAATAAAAACGGTACAAAATGGCTGGCTTGCTGGTTGATGGCCGCAATCGCAACGCCCTGCTCGGTTGATGCGGTAGGCGGTGTTTGCTGTAAACTAAATGACGCCCAGTCCTGCTTTTCGGTGAGGCGAATGCTGGTATCCGTGGTCAGCGCTTTATCTGCCAGTGCTTTTAATACCACGTTAGAAAACCGGGTTTTGATTTCTTCTCTTGCCAGCGGCCCTTGCGCCAGCATTGCAATGCATTCCAGTTGCTTTTTCCCCCTTAGGGTAGGCGTTGCTGCCTCAGCCTGGCCAGCATCGGTCAGCATTAATGCCGGAACACTATCACTCAGCGCGCCGCCTTTACGCAGTCTCGACGGCATGATGGTTGCCCACACTTCACCAATAGGATGGTGATAATAGGTCGACAGCCACTGAGTTAACGTTTGCAAAGTTGCATCAAACAGCGGTTGCTCATCGAGGACTTCCGTTACCGCTTTTAGTTTAACCTCTGATTTCGTCTCATCGGCCGGATCGTCGTAACTTGCCGTTACCACCCCCATTAACTGGCGACGACCAAAGGGCACACTCACCCGCACACCCGGCTCTGGCTTTTGCTCGCAGGTGTAACTAAAGGTTTGTCGAAGTGGTACCGGTACGGCTACATCAATGATTGGCATAGTGAATTTTGACCAACGGACCTATTTGGCAGAAGTTGAATAGTGGTTATCCTAACATGCAGATAGCAAAGTATTGCACGAAAAACCTTGATTGATTATTCGACATCCATTAATATGCGCCGCTCTAAAAAGCAGGCGCTGTGTCGCTTGTAGTGAAAATTAGTCACGTATGGTGGCCAACTTCGGGTTGGTTAGCGATACGGCCTTATTTTGAGGTAATCCCATGAAACAAGATATCCATCCTAAATACGAAGAAATTACTGCCAGCTGTTCTTGCGGTAACGAAATCAAAGTTCGTTCAACACTGGGCAAAGACATCAGCCTGGACGTATGTTCAGCTTGTCACCCTTTCTACACTGGTAAGCAACGTAACGTTGACACTGGTGGTCGTGTTGATCGCTTCAAGAAGCGTTTTGGCGCACTGGGCAAAAAATAAGCCCCATCTTGAAGAAACAACCTTGAAGAAAAAGCGCCTTTACGGCGCTTTTTTTATGCCTGTATTTTATCATCATGTTAATTGATTCAGCTAATGGTAAAACCATTTTCCATCATTAAAACAAATTACGATTATTTATACGGCAACGTGGCGTTCAGCGCCGGTTCGCGTTATGTTAGGAATAATTCACAAGTTTGTAAGGTGCTATCGATTTTTCGGTTGATAGATACCATGCCATAAGACATGCGCTGTGATACAGTTCGCCTATAATAACAATAACCTAGCGACTGGCTTACAAGATAAAAATTACAGGACTTACAAAATGTCAGATTTTCGCCAACGTGCCCTCGACTACCACGCTAAACCTACGCCGGGCAAGATCCGCGTAGAACTCTCCAAACCGGCAGAAAGTGTTGATGACCTCGCCCTGGCTTATAGCCCGGGAGTGGCAGAACCCTGCCGCGAAATCGCCGAAGATCCTAACGCCGCTTATACCTATACCGGTAAAGGCAACATGGTCGCCGTTATCAGTAACGGTACCGCTATCCTTGGCCTCGGTAATCTCGGCCCGCTGGCCTCTAAACCGGTTATGGAAGGTAAGGCTTTATTATTTAAGCGCTTCGCCGGTCTCGATTCGATTGATATCGAAGTAAAACACCGTACTACTGAAGAGTTTATTAATACCGTTGCCAACATCGCCGATACCTTCGGCGGCATTAACCTGGAAGATATTAAAGCGCCGGAGTGCTTTGAGATTGAACAGGAGCTCATTAAACGCTGTAAGATCCCGGTGTTTCATGATGACCAACACGGTACCGCTATTGTAACGGCCGCAGGTATGCTCAACGCGCTGGAAATTCAGGGCAAAGAAATTGGCGATGCTAAAATTGTTTGTATGGGCGCCGGCGCTGCCGCCGTGGCCTGTATGGAATTATTAATAAAGTGTGGTGCCCAGCGTGAGCGCATTTATATGCTCGACCGCAAAGGGGTAATTCATACCCGTCGTGACGATCTCACGCCGCACAAAATGTTGTTTGCTAACAATACCGATAAACGCACCCTGGAAGATGTCATGGAAGGTGCGGATATTTTCGTTGGCGTATCCGGCCCCGACTTACTGCACCCTGAAGCCCTTGAACTCATGGCGCCGAATCCGATTGTGTTCGCCTGTTCTAACCCCGATCCGGAAATTAAACCGGAAGTGGCGCTGGCCACCCGTTCCGATTTGATCATGGCTACCGGCCGCTCAGATTACCCTAATCAGGTAAACAACGTGCTGTGCTTCCCGTTTATTTTCCGCGGTGCACTGGATGTTCGGGCAACGGCCATCAACGATGAAATGAAAGTGGCAGCGGTTGAAGCGCTTCGCTCCGTTTCAAAAGAACCGGTACCTGAATCGGTGTTGAAAGCCAGCAATGTGGATAGCCTGACCTTTGGCAAGGATTATATTATTCCTAAACCCATGGATCCGCGCTTATGTGGCCGCATAGCGAGAGCTGTAGCTCAGGCTGCTATTGACTCAGGTGTGGCCCGGCTGGAAGATATACCGGACTATCAATAACACTTTAACAAAGCCATCGTTATCGATGGCTTTGTTGTTTCTAGACTTCGCGCAGCTGACTGGGCGTTAAACCGGTCCAGCGCTTCACTGCGCGACGAAAATTGGTAATATCGGTAAAAGCCATTTTCAACGCACTCTGCTCATTATTCAGTTTTTGCACCTGCAGGTAGTAAATGGCCTGCTGGCGGCGAATATCATCGTGCAGCAAACTAAAGGTAGTGTCGTGATCCGCCAGCTTGCGCTTCAGAGATGCCGGGCTTAATCCCAGCTCACCGGCAATGTCCGGTAAGGTAGAGTTTGAACAGCCACGCAAGTGATAGCGTACCGCATCGAGCAGGGTTAAGCGGTATTCCCGCTGCTCCAAAAATCGTCTTAACGCAAATTGCTTAAACGTGCGGTTAGCTTGCAAACAGGGCGTTGCCAATGCCTGTCTGGCCACCTTAATGGTAAAAAAGGGTTGGTTAAACGATAATCTGAATCCCAGTCCTTCTTCATATTCCTGAATCTGCCGCGGGCGGGCAAACGGGAAAGAAAAATGCAGCGCCAGCCGCTTACCGGTGCAATGCCTGGCCAGCGCCACCAGCGCCGCACAATAGGCTTCGGCCATAAACCGAAATTGCTTGCCGCTCCCCATGGCATCCTGTAACACCAGCAGCTGTGTGTCGCCTTCGTCATAGCGAAAGGCTGATACAAACGGATAAAGACGGGTCTGAAAAGACGGCAATGCCCGCAAACACTCCCCAAAATCCCGCGCATGGGTAAAGTACGGCAGGGCGTCACTTACAAACGCCGAGACTAAATGTTGGCCAAACCGAAAGGCCAGATCGAAGCCTTTGTAATGTTGAGTTGCGTTGCTGCACAGGCGTTGCAGCTGATTACAACTTAAAGGTTTTGCCGTAAGTAAGTCTTCACTAAAAATACCCGTTCCGCGCAGTAACTTATGCTCTGGAGCGCCCCGGGCTACAGCAACCTGCACCAGGCTTTGAGCAAGCTGCCTGGCAGGCAGTGCTTTGTCAGTACGGGTAAGCAGAGCGTTATGCGTCATCAGGCAACCTGCTGAGATGTCTCATCTAACTGGCGATTTAAACCCGCCATCATTTCGGCTAGTGTGACCTGCTGTTGTAACTGGGAGCAAACGCTACGCACCGAATGAAAAATGGCCGTTGTCTGGCCGCCACTTTTAAACGCTACATTGCGAATACTACACTCTAGCTGACAGGCAAATTCATTTGCTTCGGCAATCGCGATTTCTGGCATTAAAATAACGAAGCGATCCCCGGCATAGCGACATGCCAGGTCTACCGCTCTGAGGTTCATTACGATTAACTGTGATATTTCCCGTAAAAAGCGGTCGCCTTCGGCATGGCCGTAACGTAAGTTAAATTGAGAGAAGTCATTGATGTCCAGTACTACTACAGCAGCCTGTATGCCCTGCTCCTGCAGTTCCATGGCTCTGGCTCGCCAGTAATCAGCCCGGTACAACTGAGTGATCACATCGATTTGATCGTGAGCGCGATACCACATTTCCCGGCGTTGGAGTTGCTTGTTGAGCGCCAGTTGCTCCTGATGCCACAAGTACAATGCAATCGTCATTACAATCATTCCCAACGCGGCCGGGATAGACTCAACAACGCTCAGCCAATGGGCAGCATCACTGTAAAAGGTAAATTCATCGAACAGGTCGAGCATGGCGGAGAAGTTAAAAAAAGACAGTCCGGCAACCAGCAATCCGGTAACCTGGCCCGGTGGGCGACTGATCATCACCGCCGTCATCCAGCACAGCGTGAGCAAACAAATACTGCCCTCCCCTACCACATCCAGCCATTCGACTTCTCCAAGCTCTTTTAGCTGACCATTGGTTACGCATAATGTCACAGCCAGGCCTGATACCAACAACACAAATGCCAGTAAGCCGCGGTGACGTGTTAACAAACTAAAATCCATTATCTTTTCCGCATGTAAAACATATTTACCTGCGCCTATTGTTATTGGAGACGCCGGTAATCTTAGGGGTCATTCTGGCTCAGGAATATGACACTGGGGTGATGCATTTTCCTCTTCTCCGCCTTTCACTCAATTTTTTCACCATTAAACAAAGGCTTGCGTGGGGGTCATTTGAGCTCAGCGAGTTATAAAAAAGTGCTTTTTCAGGCAGTTCTGACTGTTATTCCAACGACACGGCCTTGGGTCGTCATCGATTTGTCATTTTTGCTTTTTACCGTAGCCGCCAACATACACACAACTTAAGAGAACACACATGAAGAATCGTTTTTCCAGCCTGGCGTTGGCGGTGAGTACCGTTTGTTGCTCGTTTGCTTCGGTCGCCGCAGATAATGCCGGCTTAATTGGCCAACTGACGAATGACGCCCAGGACCGCGTTTTTGCCGGGGCAAAAATTGAGATCACCGAGTTAGGCAAAGAAACTGTTTCCCGTCGTGACGGTACGTTTCGCTTCAGCAATCTGCCAGCCGGTCAATACACTCTGCTGGTAACCTACCTGGGCGCGGAGCCAGTGAGTCGCAAGATTACACTGACCGAAGGCGAAAACATCACACCGGTAATTACCCTGGAAGGTGCCAGCGAGTCACTGGAAGAAGTCATGGTTCGCGGACAGCGCGGCGGCCAGGCCAGCGCCATCAATCAACAGCGCATGGCCGACAATATCAAATCTATCGTTTCCGCTGATGCCATTGGTCAGTTCCCGGATCAAAACGCGGCTGAATCACTGCAACGCTTGCCGGGTCTGTCTATCGAACGCGACCAGGGGGAAGGTCGCTTTGTGGGCATTCGTGGTATCGATCCTAACCTCAATAACGTTACCATTAACGGTTTGAACGTGCCGTCACCAGAAGGTGGCGTTCGTTCGGTAGCCCTTGATGTTATTCCTTCTGAGCTGATTCAGACTCTGGAAGTCTCCAAGTCTGTAACGTCAGATATGGACGGTGACGCCATTGGTGGTTCGGTAGAAGTAAAATCAGTGAGTGCCTTCGACCGTAAGGGGCAAACCGCCAGCCTGTCTGGTCAGTTAAGCCAGAACGAATTACGTGATGAGATGAGCCCTAAACTGTCAGGTACCTATACTAACCTGTGGAACGATACGTTTGGTGTGGCTGCGGCACTGTCTTACCTAAAACGAGACTTTGGCTCTGACAATATCGAGTCAAACGCCGATGACGAAATTGAACAGCGTCATTACACCATTACCCGTGAACGTTTGGGCGCAGCGCTTAACCTCGACTACCGCCCGGATTTTAACAACGCCTATTTCCTGCGCTCCCTGTACAGCGAGTTTTCTGACCAAGAGTACCGTCAGCGCAATACTTTCGTGTTTGATGGCGAAGACTCAGAAGTTGAGCGGGAGTCCAAAGACCGTTATGAGGAGCAATCCATCCTCACCATCGCTGCCGGCGGTGAACATGTGCGAGGCGAGTGGACTTTCGATTATCAACTCGGTTACGCCAAGTCTGATGAAAGTGAGCCGGATGCACTTTACTACACTTTTATCACCGAAGATGACAGCATCGACGGTGATATGCAGCGCGTGATCCCCAGCATTACTTATGCAGATTCAGTCAACGACTTCAATAATTATGAAGTGGATGAGATCAGCTTTGAAGATAACTACACCAAAGATACTGAAAACAGTATTAAAGCGAACCTGAGCAAAACCTTTGCCCAGGACCCCTACCTCAGCGAAATTAAAGCCGGTGTTAAGTACCGCACCCGAACCAAAACGGTCGACAGCAACATCTACATTTACGACGGTGACTTTGACGGTATGGATGCCTCGCAATTCGCCACCAGCGACGCAGACTGGGGACTCGGTGACTTTGGACCAGGCCTAAACCGCAGCGCAATGCGCACCTATTTCAATCAGAACCGCAGCTCACTGGAGCTGGCCGATCTTGACTCAGAATTAGAGTCAAACGGTGCGTCCTACGAAACTAACGAAGACATTTTTGCCGCCTACTTTATGGGCACCTTCGATATTAACGATGTGCACATTGTGGCTGGTGTGCGTTATGAGAAAACCGATTTCGATACCGCCGGCATGCGCGTTGAGCTGATTGAAGATGAGCAAAATGACGTGGAAGATGTGGTTAACACGCCGTGGCAGTCTGAGCGTAGTTACGACCACTTCCTGCCGAGCATAAACGTTAAGTACAATATCTCGGAAAAACTGATTGTGCGTGGCGCTTTCACTCAAACCATTTCCCGCCCGGGTTTTGAAGAATCGGCCGCTTTCCAGATTATTGAAAGCAAAACCGAAGAAGACGATGGCGTGTTCGTAACCGAGCGTGAAGCCGAAGTCGGCAACCCGCAACTGCTGCCTTATGAGTCAGATAACTTCGACCTGTCGGTGGAATACTATCCTGGCCAGATTGGCGTATTGTCGGCCGGCTTGTTCTACAAGCAAATCGACAACTTCGTCATATACGCCGATGTAGCAGGCATGCAGGGCTGGGAAGGCTACGATGAGGTTATTCAGCCACGTAATGGTGAAACCGCCGACCTCACCGGTTTAGAGCTTTCCTGGGTTAAAGCCTTTGATAACGGCCTGCTGCTTTCTGCTAACGGGACGTTCTCGTCTTCTGATGCCACCACGCTGCTGGATGGTGAAGAATACAAAACCAGCTTGCCTAACCAGTCTGACACCGTTGGTAACCTGACCGTAGGTTACGAAGACAACGACTGGAGCCTGCGCCTGGCGATGACCTACAAGAGCAAGAACCTGGAAGAAATCGACGGTGACATGCTGCGTATGGAAGACGCCCACCAGCAGTTCGATTTTATGGGTAAATACTATATCAACCAGGATCTGACAGTGTATTTCAACGCCATCAATATTAACGATGAGCCTTATTATCACTACTTCGACCGTCGGAGCCAGAATGCCCAGTACGAAGAGTACGGCCGTACTTTCGAAATTGGTTTTAACTGGCAGCTCTAAGCGCTATCGGCAATTAGGCGGGCTGATGCCCGCCTGAATCTTAAGGTTTTCAATGAAACTCATACAATTACTCACGCTCACCACATTGCTTTGCGCGCCACTGGCACTAGCTCAGTCTGCTCAGCAGGAAGTCTTTGGTGAGCACTATTACCAGACCCATCAGATCCAGTCTTCACTCACCGAGAGCGGTGATGATTATTCGTTTCTGGTGGTCGGCGACTGGGGCCGCAACGGCCACTTTGCTCAGCGCAGCGTAGCAAAATGGATGGATATTGCGGCTTATCAGTTCGATGCTGAGATGATCATTTCCACCGGGGATAATTTTTACGACAACGGCGTAGCTTCGGTTAATGATCCGTACTGGCAGTCTTCCTATGAAACCATTTATCACGGCCCGCACCTGTTTATCGACTGGTATGTGGTATTAGGCAATCACGATTACCGCGGCAACTGGCAGGCGCAAATCGATTACTCTGCCGTTAGCCGTCGCTGGCATATGCCTGCCCAGTATTTTGACAAGCTCATCACACTGGAAGAAGGCGGTACGGTGCATCTGGTCTTTTTGGATACCAGCCCGCTGAATCCGGACTATCAGCACGAAGCCAAATATCAGGAAACCCAGCGTCAGGATAGCAAAGCGCAACTGGCGTGGTTTGAGCAAACTCTGCAGCGCAATACCGACGCTGACTGGACCATAGTGATTGGCCACCACCCACTGTATTCCAGCGGCAAGCGTTATGGTAAAACCAGCGCGGTGCGCGGGGTGATAGAGCCACTGCTGGAAGAGTATGAGGTGGATGCCTACATCGCCGGTCACGAGCATGATCTGCAACATAACAAACCAGCCGGCAGCCGTGTGGAACACTTTGTGTCTGGCGGCGGCTCTGAGATCCGCCCGGTAGCACAGCGCGAATTTACCGCGTTTGCCCAATCATCCGCCGGCTTTGCCGTAGTGCGGGTTAATCAACAACAGTTCACCCTTGAATTCATTAATGATAAGGGCGAAGTCATTTACCAGTATGTACTGGATAAAAGCAGGGAGTCAGCCCAATGAAAACCCTTAAATTTACTTTGGGACTGATTGCCAGCCTGACGCTGTGCGGCTGCACTGCCAGCGAACCGAGAGGCACGCAAACATCAGAGCCAGCAACATCACTGACTCTGCGTGCAATGCCTGTAGCAGGGGAAAGCCTGAAGCCTGTGGTCATCGGTACATTCCAGGGTTATCTGGTAACCAGCGAAGCAGAAGGCCTAATCTGGGTTTCACCTGAAGGTCAGCCAATCAATCAGTTTAGCGGCCATATCGCTCAGGCAGACTGGCGTGTACTGCCCGGTTCAGACAACTTAATTGCCATTGCCGCCATCGACCAGAATTCTTCAGCCCTGCACCTGGTTACGCTCAATACCACCACCGGTGAATTCCACTTGCAGGCGTCTGAGGCTTCTGAGATTGCCGACCGCGAAACTCTGTGCCTGAGCCTCCAGGATGACGCTCTGCATTTATTCAGTTCAGATGCCCGCGGGCTGATGTCTCATTACCTGGTGATGACTGAGACAAACTGGCAACTCAGTCCAATCCGGCAAATGCTGGTAGGCCCAAACCTGTCCTCCTGCGCGGTGACGGACCAGAGCAATACGCTGCTGATTGCTGAAGAGACCACCGGCATCTGGCACTACAGTGGCAATGCGGAGGGTGAAAATACCCGCACCCTCGACTATTTCCCCAGCGGCCCGGAAATCGAATCCGTGGCAGCGCTGGACGATGGCCGCTATTTTGTGGTGGCAACCGACGAGCCACTGTTGTATCAACGTGGTCAGCGCCATCGCCAATGGCCATTGGCGGCCGAGCGCGAGCTTAAATCGGTCAGTGCTGCGGTGGCAGGCGATACGCTTTACATTGGTGCTTTCGATGAAGCCAGCGGCGAATTGCTCGCCGCTGCACTCAGCAATGAAGCGCCTTCAATCAGCACCGCAGATAAGGTATACACGCTGAACGCCGACGTGCAAACCACACCGGTCAACCGTTATGGCGATGCCGCTGACGATCCGGCCATCTGGGTAAACCGGCTTAATCCTGCGGCCAGCCTGGTATTGGGCACCGATAAAAAATACGGGCTGAATGTTTATTCGCTCAGCGGTGAGCAGTTGCAATCATTGCCTGCCGGGCGGGTAAACAATGTGGATGTGCGCTATCAGATAGACACGCCCGACGGCAAACAGGATATTGCCGTTGCCAGCAATCGCTCATCACAAACGTTATCGGTGTATTACATCTCGGCAACCGGCACGGTGACTCACCAAGCTGAATTACCGACCAGCCTGTCGGATGTGTACGGTTTATGTAACGGTGTAGTCGACGGTCAGTTACATACCTTTATTAACGACACCGACGGTCGCTACCAGCAATATGCTTTCACTTTCACTGAAGATGGCCCTTCCGCAGCACTTATCAGCGAATTTAGTCTGCCCAGTCAGCCCGAGGGGTGTGTGGTTGATGATGTAAACCAAATACTCTTTATGGGTGAAGAAGCGGCTGGCATCTGGCAGAAATCACTGTCTCAACCACTCAGCACGCCACGTCAAATTACGTCGATTGGACAAGGTGTTGAAGCCGACATTGAAGGTATGGGGATTTACCGCCTCGACGGTGAACGCTTCCTGGTGGCCTCCAGTCAGGGTAACAACCGGTTTGCCGTTTATGCTCTGGACGACGGAAACCGTCTGCTCGGAACCTTCCGGGTGGGTATCAACAGTGCCCAACAGATTGATGGTGTATCAGAAACGGATGGCCTCGAAGTGACATCACTGGCGCTTGGCCCGCAGTTTCCTGACGGCCTCATGGTGGTACAGGATGGCCGTAACGTTATGCCAGGCGCACCGCAAAATTTTAAGCTGATCAATGGCAGCAAACTGGCCGCGTTTATTCGCCAGCAGCGCTAACCCCGCCAATCCGGCTCTTCATGAGCCGGATCCTTTGGTTCTTTCACGCCCACTTCACTTATTATCCTGAATACTTAAGTATCAGATTAGATAAACACCCCGTCATTTCACCCCGCAAAATAACTAATAGTCACATTTGTCACTTATTTAACGTTCGAAAATGGCATTTTAAGCGATATATAAATGACAACTTCAGACTTGCAGGATTGTAAAAATGGCAAATACTTATATGAAACCGGAAGTCGGAGTCCTTTATGAGTTTAACAGTATTGGTGGCAGATGATTCAAAGCTCTCCAGACGCAGCGTCGTGCGGGCGTTGCCACCCGAGCTTGAAACCACGGTCATTGAAGCCGCCAATGGAAAAGAAGCCATCGAGATCTTGTCCGGTACATCGGTGCAATTGGTTTTGCTTGATTTGACCATGCCAGAAATTGATGGTGTTGGCGTGCTTGAATACCTTTCTGAGCAGCCTTCATCACCGGATGTAATTGTTATCAGTGCCGATTTCCAGCCGGAGAAACAGCGCATAGTGATGTCGCTGGGCGCCAAACGGTTTTTACGTAAACCACTGGATAAGGAAGAGTTGGCAATGACCTTATTTGAGTTGGGTTATCTATGAACGATGCCATTGCCCTGTCTGAAGACCAGCGGGATGCCTTACAGGAACTGATGAACATTTCCATGGGTCAGGCGGCCAATAGTCTGGCTCATTTAATCGAAACCAAGATAGGAATTTCGATTCCAAACATTACCGCCGTTACCCCCGCAGGGCTATATGATTTAGTCAGTCACAATCAACAGGCTTACTACACCCGTCAGTCTTTTATGGGCGATATTCATGGTGAGGTGATGTCCATTCTTACCCGCCATGGATTGGCAGAAGTGGCTGAATTGCTCGAATATGAACAGCCTCTTTCAGAGAACGACATAAACGAGACGATTCTGGAGCTTTCCAACATTCTTGCCGGGGCTTGTCTGGCCGGGCTGTCTGAACAGTTAGAATTAGCCACCAACCTGCAGATGCCAACCTTATTCGCACCGCAAAAAAGTGACTTTTCACAATACGACTGGCAACACAGCCTGATAATGGAAGTAAAGTTCGACATTCAAATTTCATCGTTCACCATGCGCGTGGTGTTTTGTCTGGACGATGCTTCATTGACGCGGCTAAAATCGACGCTCGACGAGTTACTGGGCTAGTCCTTTATGAATAACCCGTTGCTGGATAAACTGCCAGTTGGAATTTGTCTGGTAAATGAAGCGTATGAAATTGTCTCTTTGAACGCATTTTTTCTCGACCGCATGCCGGTTGAACTCCGGGGGGATGCCTTAGGCAAACCCTTGGCCGATGTGTTTCCCGAGCAAATTAAGTTTCTTAAGCGGCGCATAAAATCGGTTTTTATTCTTAAACATCCCAGTTTTAGCTATTGGGAACAGCGTCCGCACATCTTTCCTTTCAAGAGCAGTCGCCCGATTACCGGCGAAGAAACCCAGATGGTACAAAATATGGAAATTGTACCCCATAAAGATGCCGAAACCGGCCAGCAGTACGCCTGCATTCTGATTCAGGATGTCACCGCTCAGGCCAGTTATTTTAAAGCCCAGGCCCAGCTCGCCGAAGCATTAAAAACAGAACATGAAGCCCAGCGTAAACTCATTCGCAAGCTCGACAGAGCCCAGTCACAGCTTATTCAGGCAGAAAAAATGGCCTCCACCGGTCAGCTTGCCGCTGGCATTGCGCACGAAATTAACAACCCCATGGGTTTTGTAACGGCCAATTTAAATACGCTGGAACAGTACGCACAAAATTTGCTGGAAACCTGTCAGGCGACCAAAAAGCTGGTTGCCAGTCATGCACCAGAGCATATTGAAGCACTGGAAGATCTGTTTGATGCTTCCCATGTAGAGCTTATCGAAGAAGATATGGGCCCGCTGATCAAGGAGTCTAAGGATGGCCTGAAGCGGGTCAGTGAAATTGTGTCTACGCTGCGCTCTTTTGCCGAGGAACCCCAGCACTCCTGGGGCTACCTGAACTTACAGGAAACGGCGAACCAGCTGGTACAACTTATCAGCACGCAATTCAAACGGCCTAAATACAAAGTAACCTGTGAGCCTGAACAGCTAAAATGGTACTGTGAGTCTGCCAGCCTGAAACAGGCACTCACCAATCTGATGATGAATGCGGCCCAGTCGATCAACGATACCGGTCTGGTTATGCTCGATATCCGACAAACCACCAGCGGTATAGCCATCAAAATAGTGGATACCGGCTGCGGTATCAAAGAAGGCCACCTGAAGCGGGTCTTTGAACCCTTTTTCACCACCCGCCCGGAAGGAAAAGGCCAGGGTCTTGGCCTCTCGGTGGCCTATTCCGCCATCGAAAAACACAAAGGCAAACTGGTGATTAATAGCCGAGAAGGAAAAGGCACGGTTATCGAGGTACGCCTGCCATTACTTAAAGAAGCAAAAGAAGAGGATAAAACTGCATCCGATCCGAGTACTGAATCGTTATAAGCCAAACAGGCTCACAAATATTGAGGAAACAATGGAACAGGAAACCTTATTACCTTTGTTGTGTGGAACAGCTCAGGGACAAAAACAAGACTTTGCAAAGCTCTATAAAATCACCAGCGGGCAGGTCTATGCCGTGGTACTGAAGATGTTGCAGAACAGCGCTCTTGCCGAGGAAGCCACGCAGGATGCCTATATAAAAGTCTGGCACAATGCAGCCAGTTATCAGCGCGGTAAGGGAACCGTACTCACCTGGATCATCAGCATTGCCCGCTATCGGGCGCTGGATCTGATGCGCCACCATAAGGTCAGAAAAGAAACCTCACTGGACGACGATGACACCCACCCTTATGAAAGCACGCATATTGCTGCCAGTGAGCTGGATCATCCGAAGTTAAGTGAATGCATGGATGAGCTGGATAATCAGCAACGTCAGGCAATTCATCTGGCCTACTTTAACGGTCTGTCGCATCAGGAAGTTGTTGATCACCTGGCGTCGCCATTAGGCACTATTAAGAGCTGGATCCGCCGGGGCCTGCAAAGTTTACAAAGGTGTTTGTCGGTATGAATTATAAAAACGAAACGTTACGCAACGCGCTGGCTGCAGAATACGTATTGGGCACGTTGCGTGGTGGCGCCCGCCGGCGCTACCAACAATTGATGATGGAAAGCCAGTTAATTACCGAGACAACCTGGATGTGGGAGCAGTACCTTAACGGACTGGGCCAGAACGTACAACCGGTAGAGCCACCAGCAACCGTTTGGCAGACCATCGAGCGTCAGTTGGGGTTCGCTGGCGACACCGCCACCAGTAATGTGGTGAATCTGCCTGTGGCGAAATCATCAAAACCCGTTATCTGGCAAGCGATTGCCGGGCTGGCTACGGCAGCAGCCATTATACTGGCCGTTGTACTCATGCCGGCTACGCCGCCGGTCAAAGCGCCGGTTACCGATATTGCGGTTGTCACTGATGCAGAAGCCAAGCCGCTGTGGTTAATAGAAATCAGTACTTCTACTCTGGCGGTCAGAAGTACCGCAAATCTTACCGCCAGAACCGACAAAGACTTCGAGCTGTGGATGGTACCTGCCGATGGCGGCGCACCGATTTCACTGGGCCTGCTACCAGAAGGCGGCCAGTTGGCTATCAGCCGTCCGGACTGGTTTGATTTAGGCGACATCGCCGCCCTGGCGGTTAGCCTTGAACCGAATGGCGGTTCGCCAACCGGCTCACCAACCGAAGTCCTTTATATCGCACCAATCAGCGCAGTCTAACCTGCCTGCACAATGGCCTCCAACCGGAGGCCATTATTTTTTCTCCTGTCCTGAAACCAGCTCAAATAAAATAAAATCTAACTTTTATTTATTTTTAAATTATTTTGCATCCACTGCCCCGGGTTAATCGTTTGGCTTAATACACCAACAAAAAGGGGTAACACCATGCAAAAATTAATACTCTCAGTAATGATCGGCAGCGCACTGGCTGCAACAACTGCACAGGCATCCAGCCACCGTGAAGCGCCCAGCATTGCGCGCGCACCGGCTCTGGACAGTACCGATTTCTATGCGTTTAACAGCTATGAAAGCGGCCGCGAAGGCTACGTAACACTAATTGCTAACTACATCCCGTTACAGGATGCTTACGGCGGACCGAATTACTTTGCTATGGATCCGGCTGCTGAATATGCCATCCACATTGATAACGATGGCGACGCCATGGAAGACATCAGTTTTGCCTTAAAATTCACGCCCATGCTGGCTGCGGATAACCAGGGCGTTGCCCTGACCGTCGGACCGGAAGGCAATCAGCGCAGCGTAAAAGTGCCGCTTAAGAATGTTGGTCCGGTCAGTGCCGAAGACATGAGTGCGGTTAACTTTTCTGAGCACTACTCGCTCGAGATGGTTGAGGGCAATATGCGCTCCGGCACCCGAACCGAAATAATGCCGATGGATGCCATGTACTTTGCTAAACCGCTCGATTACATCGGCAATAAAACCTTCACCAGCACCACCGAATATCAGCGTTATGCCGACCAGTATGTCTATGATGTGATGCTGCCTGGCTGCGAGATGCCGGCCAGGGTATTTGTTGGCCAGCGTAAAGACCCTTTCGTGGTTAATTTGGGCAAAACGTTTGATTTGGTCAACTATGTACCGGTTGAGGGTGACAGCATGCCGGGCGCTGGCGATGGTAACGGTTTTCCGGGTGGCATAACGCAGTCAGACGGTAATGATGATCTGGCTGACAAGAACGTCACCAGTATTGCTATTGAAGTACCCGCGAGCTGTGTAACCGGTGACGGGAACGGCACTATTGGTGCCTGGACCACCGCCAGCCTGCCACAGGCCAGAATACTGAATCCAAATGCCTCCTTTAGCAAACCCGAAGTACAGGGCGGCGCGATGACGCAGGTATCACGCCTGGGCAATCCGCTGGTCAACGAACTGGTGATTGGTATTGGTGATAAAGATAAATTTTCGTCATCACATCCAGCGGATGATGGTCAATTCGCCGATTACGTCACGCACCCGGCACTGCCTGAACTGCTGAACATTCTGTTTCGTGACGCGGTCAACTCCACATTGGGTACAGACATAGCGACCCTGGCCCCTACCAACTTTCCGCGTACCGATCTGGTTACCGCGTTTTTAACCGGCTTCCCGGGGGTTAACCAACTGGCGACCGTAACGCCATCTGAGATGCTGCGTTTAAATACGGCTATACCGGCAACCCCGGCGGCTGATCAATCCTGGGCTGGAGTGGCTGGTGATGATCTGGCGGGCTTCCCGAACGGCCGTCGCCCCGGCGATGACGTGGTTGATATCGCTCTGCGGGTGGTAATGGGCCGTCTGTGTTACCCCATCCCCGTTAACGGTGAAGACACTGATTTAGGATTATGCGACAGCAGCGACGCCAGTGTTGGCAATGTGCCTTTTACTGACGGCGCACCGCTTGATGCCAGCATGATGGACAGCAGCTTTCCGTATCTGGCAACCCCTCTGCCTGGCTCAGAATAAAGGAGGTCGTAATGAATAAGTTCATACCAGTATGTGCCCTGAGTATCGTGATGACAGGTTGTTTTGACAGTAACGACAACAAAGACCGCTATGACGATATTAACCAGGCACCCGTGGCCAACGATCTGGATATTATCACCCAGACCGAAACACCGGTCACCGACATGTTAAGTGCCACCGATGCCGACGGTGACGGACTGACTTACGCACTGTCTGCCGAGCCGTCACTGGGCACGGTTAGCGTGGCGGGTAACGGCGAGTTTACTTACACGCCTAATGCGGAAGTCACTGGCACCGATAGCTTTTCGTTTACGGTTTCCGATGGCACCGCTTTTGCGGTAACCGGTAACGTAACGATTGCCATTGAAGCCCTTGAAGTAGGGGTCTCCACAGCAGTGCGTTCTGCGTTTAACCAAAACGCTGGTGATACACCGCTGGCGGTAAATGGTCGGCTCTATATTCAGGATACAACCAATCCTGCTGAGTTTGACGATTTACTCAACAATTAAACCGTAAGCCAGGGATGGCGACCTTTAAGGAGCAGTGATATGAAACGTATTTTCCCCATCAGCCTGACACTTACCGGTTTACTTACCGCCTCGGTAGTTACCTTTATTGCGCTGGCCCTGATTGGTGTAAAGCAAGCGGTTGCCCACACTTATCATAGCCATAAGCCGGTCAAACCGGTGACCATGACCGCCGCACAGATGAGCGAGCTGGTAAACCAGAGCACTCACCCTGACTTTAATGAACAGGAGCTGGCACCGGTCATGGCAACGCTTAAGACGCTGGCTGAAGCTGAGCGGATTACTCATCAGGAGCGGCTGGTTTACGCCCGGCTCCTGCAGCATCAGCACAACTTCGCCGCCGCCTTAAAAGAACTCGATACGCTGCTAACAGAACGCCCCAACCAGCCTGCTGCGTTGTTACTACGAGCGAATGTTCAGCTCAATCAGGGCGAGCCTGCCCTGGCAAGGCAAACCTGCTTACAACTCATGGGCACAACATCGGAGTTGGTCATGGCCACCTGTTTGCTGGAGGCGACCATGCAACTATCGCCGTCGACTCAGTATTACTCGCAGTTGCACAATATTAGTGAGAAGTTTCCTGCCGCTTCCAAAGACGTAGCGCTATGGGTTAATGAGGTACTGGCTGACCTGGCATTATTTGCCGGTGAGCCCGCCATTGCCATTAGCCATATTGAACAACAACCCGACAGCGAATGGCCCATCAGCAGTTGGGTGGCGTGGTCGAAAGCTAAACTGGCCTTACAGCAAGGCGAAGATATTCTGGCCCGGCTGTCACCCAAAATAGCCAACAATCCGGCCCCGAACGACAGCGCTTTACTGTATCTGGCTCTTGCCGAACAGCAAACCGGCGCCGGGGAAAAGTGGACAACGGCGATGGCCGAGCGGGTGTTGGTTCGCGAACAGCGCGGCGACACTACTCATGCCGCCGAAGTGGCGCTTTATTACCTGCACCTTGCCGCTGAGCCTCAACAAGCGCTGCACTGGGCCAACATTAACTGGCAACAGGCCAAGTCATTTAATGACGAACAGTTGCTTAGCAAAATTCGTCGGCTAACCGGTAGTGCAATAGACGGTTAATTGGTTTCACAGGCCTGGTAACGATATACGCCCTGCTCATCGAGCGAGCGTGTTACCCGGCCTGCTTTTACCAGATGGTTGAGGTGAGCGAGACCTTCTGCCAGGGCAAAAAATAACATCTGGCCGGTTAAGGTTCGTCGATAAAGCTTTGGTAAACAACTCTGTAAGGATTGCGGTGTTGCACAATGCTTTAACAGGCGGTCCAGCAATTTAAGATGATGGCTGGTGAGTTCATCACAGCGAGTAGGGAGCCCGGTATACGGCTGGTTGTGAGCAGGTAGCACCAGAGTATCTGCGGGCAACTGTTTGAGTTGCTGCAGGCTATACAAATAATCTGTTAACGGCTCGGCCTCCGGCTCGCGGCTATAGACGCCGATATTAGGCGATATATAAGGCAATATCTGGTCGCCGCCGATTAGCAATCTGGCCTCGGCGTCGAACAAACAAACGTGCTCCGGCGAGTGACCACCATAAGTAAGAATCTGCCATTGCCGGTTGCCAATGGTCAGTGACTTACCCGCTTGCAGGCGCTGGTAAGCCAGGGGAATTGGGGCAACAGACTCTGCATAGCGACTGTGATCGCTCACATAGCTCTCTGCCTCGGCCTGACTTAGACCCGCCCTGACAAAATAATCTACTTCTACCGACGTATCCGCGCCAGGATTAGGTGAGAAATAAGCAATTGCCCCGTAATATTCCAGCGCACTCATATAGAGCGGCACTTTGAACTGCTGACACAACCACCCTGCCAGCCCGCAATGATCCGGGTGCATATGGGTAGCTATAACGCCGGCAACCGGTTTATTCAGGGCGTTTAACACCTGTTGCCAGATTGTCTTGCTATGCTCGCTTTGCACACCGGTATCCACGATATAAAGGCCTTCATCGGCTTCCAGCAGGTACAGGTTGATATGGTCGAGAGCAAACGGTAGCGGCATGCGAAGCCAGTAAACGCCGGCGGCGACCTTGCAAAAACTGCCCGAGGCTGGTATCGAATGGGTACTTGGCGTTATCATTAGGACTACAACATTAAACAAATCTGCGTTTACTATACCATTGCCATTTCATGACTTCTGCCACTGTGCGTTAGATTTACCGGGCTGTACTATAAAATGACGACCACGTTAACCGGTCAGGGCATGGTGCTGACCGCCCGGGTAGTGCCAACCGGTTCACAGCAAACCCTCGAAATTTGGCTGGCCACCGAAAACGGGCCGGTTAAATTGATCACGCCGGTGCAACCGGCAACCTGTTTTACAGAACAAACTGCGGTCGGCACTATCACCGCTATTAGCCAGGCTCAGCAATTAAGGGCGAGCCTTAAAGCCCTGCCTCTTAGCACCTTCGAGCACGAGCCGGTGAGTGTGGTTAAATGCCCACAGGACCGGCAACTGCATATCCTTCGGCGCCACTGTGAAGAACAAGGCGTGACACTCTTCGAGGCGGATATCAAAACCCCGGATCGCTTTTTTATGGAGCGGTTCATAACCAGCGGTGTGCACTATCAGGGCGTTGCTCAGCAGCACGACAACACAGTGACCGAGGCCCGCTTAAAGCCATCGGCCTATCGCTGCGATCTGAGCGCCTTTTCCTTTGATATAGAATGCGACGAACATGGCCATTTATATTCCATCGGCATCGCCTCCCCTGCGTTAAATGTTGTGCTGATGATCGGCGAGCCTGAAGACGCTGAGGTGCCTTTCGAAATAGTCTGGTGCGCTGACGAAACGGCGTTGTTAACGCATTTTATCGGGCTCATTCAGCACCACGATCCCGACTTACTGATTGGCTGGAATATTAAACAATTCGACCTGCCGGTTTTACATGATGCAGCGACCCGCTGCGGCGTTAAGCTTGCGCTCGGGCGTCATCGCAGCAAGGTGGATATTAAAGTATTCGAGGATAACCGGGCTTTGGTGGATGTCCCGGGACGGGCCATAATTGATGGCATTGAAGGACTGAAAACCATGACCTTTCAGTTCGACTCTTTTGCCCTGGATAACGTTGCCAGCGAATTACTGGGGAAGCGCAAGCTCATCGAAGATCCCGACAAACTCGGGGCAATTAAGCACCTGTTTAAGCATGATAAGCTCGCTTTAGCCAAATATAACTTTGAAGACTGCGTGCTGGTGAATGACATTGCTGAACAGGTACGGCTGATTGATTTTCTGATTTTGCGCAGTGAACTAACCGGCCTGCGCCTGGGTCGCCCCGGTGGTTCGGTTGCCTCATTTGTCAATTTATACCTGCCGAAGTTACACCGGGCGGGCTACATATCGCCGAATCGTCCGGCCGACGGCGGCCTGGCCAGCCCCGGTGGTTATGTGATGAGCTCCAAGCCCGGACTCTATCAGAATGTACTGGTACTGGACTTTAAGAGCCTGTATCCCTCGATTATCCGGACGTTTAAAATCGATCCGCTGGGTCTGGTAGAAGGGCTCAAGTCACCCGAAACCGCCATTCCCGGCTTTAAAGGGGCCAGCTTTCACCGTAGCCAGCACTTTCTGCCGGACATAATTACCAACCTCTGGCAGCAGCGCGACGAAGCCAAGCGCCAACAGGATAAACCGCGCTCCCAGGCTATCAAAATTCTTATGAATTCCTTTTACGGGGTGCTTGGCAGTGGTGGCTGCCCTTTTTACGATCCGCGCCTTGCCAGCTCCATTACCATGCGCGGCCATGAAATTATGCAGCTGACCGCCGAGTGGATCAAAGCATCGGGTTATGACGTGATCTACGGCGATACCGACTCCACTTTTGTACACATTGCTGATGACGTATCCGCAGAGCAAGCGTGGGACATTGGTAAACAATTAGAACAGGACATTAACCAACGCTGGCAGCAACGCATCCGCGAGGAGTTTGATCTAACCTGCGAGCTGGAAATTGAGTTTGAAACCCACTACGAGCGTTTTTTTATGCCCACGATTCGCGGCTCTGAAGCGGGTAGCAAAAAACGCTACGCCGGTTTAATTCGCCGTGAGGGTAAAACTGAACTGGTGTTTAAGGGGCTGGAAAATGTGCGTTCAGACTGGACCCAACTGGCTAAAGACTTTCAGATGGAGCTATATACCCGAATATTCAACGATCAGCCGGTCGACGATTATGTGATGCGAATCATTAGCGGTATCAAACAGGGTGAATTTGACGAGGGGCTCATATACACCAAACAGTTACGCAAACCCTTAAAGGAATACACCAAAACGGCACCGCCTCATGTTAAAGCCGCGCGCCATGCCGATGAAGAAAATGCCCGTTCAGGTAAACCGTTGCGCTACCAGAAACGCACTAAAATTCGTTATGTAATGACCACCACAGGCCCGCAGGTGGTTGAATATTGCCGCCAGCCGCTGGATTACGACCACTACATAGAAAAGCAAATCAGGCCAATCGCCGACAGTATACTGCCAGCCATTGGCGGGGATTTTGAGTCACTGGCCGGCCAGCAACTCGGGCTTTTTTAGGCTGGGTGCATAGAGCCGGTTTGTTCAAACCGCTCATGCCAACTCAACGCTTCGTTAAGTAAATGCGGGGTATGCATACCCCGGCCACTGGCACAGGCGCGCTCATAATAATCGAGTAACTGATCTCTAAAGTCAGGATGGGCGCAATGATTAATGATGACTCGCGCCCGCTGACGGGGCGATAGCCCTCTTAAGTCCGCCAGCCCTTGTTCAGTCACTACCACTTTTACGTCATGCTCGGTGTGATCCACATGGGAAACCATAGGCACTATGGCCGAGATAGCGCCATTTTTAGCGGTGGATGGCGTCATGAAAATAGACAGATAGCCATTGCGGGCAAAGTCGCCCGAGCCACCAATGCCGTTCATCATACGCGTGCCCATTACATGGGTGGAGTTCACGTTACCGTAGATGTCAGCCTCAATCAGACCATTCATAGCAATAATCCCCAGGCGCCGAGCGATCTCCGGGTGGTTACTGATGTCCTGCTGGCGCAGAATGATTTTTTCACGGTAAAAGTCGATATTCTCATTCAACTCAACCAGCGCATCCGGGCTCAATGAGAATGCGGTTGCTGAAGCCACCGATAAGGTGCCGCTTTTGAGCATTTGCAACATCCCATCCTGAATCACTTCGGTGTAAGCCGATAGGTTTTTATAGCCGCCATTATCCAGACCGCTGAGTACCGCGTTGGGTATATTGCCTACCCCGGACTGCAGCGGTAGCAGGTTAGCCGGTAAACGGCCCTTGTTAATCTCGTGCTCAAAGAACTCCAGAATATTGGCGGCAATTTGCTCTGATACTGCATCAGGCGGCGAGAACGGACTGTTGCGATCCGGCGCTGAGGTTTCAACCACAGCGACAATTTTGTCTTTGGGAATATCCAGATACTGGCTGCCAATGCGATCGGCAGGCTCATTAAGCAAAATGGGTTTGCGATGTGGCGGTAAAGCCGTGCCATAATAAATATCGTGCATGCCTTCCAACTTGAGGCTCTGCTGACTATTCACCTCCAGGATAATTTTATCGGCCTGCTCTACCCAGGTTTTGTTATTTCCTACCGATGAAGACGGAATAATACGGCCATCTTTGTGAATGCCCGCAACTTCGATAACAGCCACATTCAGATCGCCCAAAAAGCCAGACCAGGCATACTGAGACACTTCAGACAGATGCAAATCGATATAGTGCATCTGACCGCTGTTAATCTGTTGACGGCAAATGGGATCCGACTGATACGGTAAGCGCAGATTAATTCCCTCGGCATCGGCCAGCACACCATCCAGCTCCGGGGCCGTGGAGGCGCCGGTCCATAAATTAATTTTGAACGGTTTTTTCAGATCGCGTTGAATCTGAGCTTTATTCACTAATGCTCCGGGCAGAGCTTTGGGGTAACCCGCTCCGGTAAAACCACTCATACCGACGGTATCACCGTCCTGGATAAAATCGGCAGCCTGTTCGGCGGTCATGATTTTTTGTTGTAATTCAGGGCACAGAATTCTGGAATGAGAAAACATGAAAGCTCCATACTTAACAGAAAAGGAAAAGAACGCACCAGAGTGTGAAAAAGGTGCGTTTAAGTGCGGCAGGACAGCCGCAAAAACTGACACTTTATAGACTTAACCAAAAGTATATATAAGACCTAGGTGGTAGATATCACGGGAGTTGTAGCAATTTGGTTAAAGGCAAAAACAAGGCGGATGTATATTGTGAAAAGTTGGTAAAACCATTCTCTAAGCGTTTGATTTAAAGGCTTATCACTATTAGAAATAACATATATTCACTGTTGGGCGGCGATTTAAGCCACCCAACCATGAGGTGTATAGGCCGTTTGATACATCGCTTTACCCGCCCTTTGTTCCAGCCAAATCGCGTGAGGCGGTAAGCCCTGGCGGGCCGCTTTCAGGCGCATCAGGATCTCCTGATTCATACTGACAGGTTTACCCGTATTGCCAAACTTTTGCCGGTAATGGTCAGCGGCGAAGTGCATGCCGTATAAAATGCACTCGTAACTTTCGTGATTCCATAGTCCCGCCGTATCAGTAATAACTCTGCCGTTGAAACGGGCAGCATGATCCATTCCTGGCAGCATCTGATCTTCAAAATCAGATGGCGAAGGCGGTTTATGTTTCCAGTAATCCAGCTTGGCCTGTAAACGCGGATTAATGTGTTCAGGTTGTTGAACAGCCTGCCAAAAAGCCGTGTCGGTACGCTGAGTTAAGCAATAATGCATATTGATGAAATCGAGGATCTCATAGTAGCGATTGCTCATCAGGCGATTGTAGCGTTCGGCTAACACGGTCATATCGTCGGCACTGTGCGGGAAATGTTCGGCCAGCATGACCGCCCCCATATCAGCCAGAAACAGCCCGGTAGATTCCAGCGGTTCAATAAAACCACCACTTAAGCCAATGGCAATGCAATTGTTTACCCAGTGCCGTTTACGATGACCCACTTTAAAATCGACAAAGCGTGGCGACAGGTTTTCAGTATTGGGGCCCTGATAAGCCCTTAACTCTCGTTCGGCCGCTTCTTTAGAAATAAACTGACTGGCATGGACATAGCCCACTGAGCGCTGATTGGCCATAGGGATGTCCCATATCCAGCCATTCGACATGGCTGTAGCCGTGGTATAGGGCCGCACCATCCCCGGGTAATGCGTGTCGTAAGGGACATGCATGGTCACTGCCCTGTCGCACAAGAGATATTGTGACAACGAAACAAAAGGCTCAGCCAGGGTCTTTTCCATCAGTAAGGCTTTAAAGCCGGTGCAATCAACGTATAAATCCGCCTGCACCGACTGACCATTATCCAGTGCCACCGACTGAATGTGACCATTGGCAGCTGTTTTTACCTCACCTATATTGGCCCGGGTATGCGTTACCCCTCTGGCAACCGAAATATCGCGCAGGTAATCGGCAAATTTTTGCGCATTCATATGATACGCATATTTCAGAGGGGTACTGGCGCCGGGCTTTATGACTTTAGGGGCCAGCCCCCACTCGCAAATTAGCGGCTGCGTAGAGCAGGTGTCCATAAAGGGAATGGAACGATCGCTTTTGAGCCAGTTTATTCCCGCAAAGTCGACCGGTTGGACGCGCATACTGGTAAAAGGATGATGATAAAAAGTGTTGTTATTGTGCACCCAGTTTACGTACTTTATAGACTGCTTGAAGGAAGCATCGGTAGCACGCATAAACTCAATTTCGTCGATACCGATAACACTCAGCAAATGCCGGATGGATGGCACCGTTGCTTCACCCACTGAAATGCGCGGGATATCCGGCGACTCGACCAGCTCAATGCTAACATTTTGCTGCTGGCCCCGGGCGTTAAGTATACTATGTAGGTAGGCCGCAGCCATCCAGCCTGCCGAGCCGCCTCCGATTATCGCAAGTCGTTTAGTCATTGCTTAGTTATACCCCAGGATCTGACGTAAACCCGGTGCGGCAAAGTCAACCAGCTGACGCTGAGCCGGCGGCAATATTGCCGGGATCTCGTGACTGACCTCTTTGAGGTTCTCTCTGGCGGTACCGCTTTGTTTGCGGTCGGCGCCAGTTGCCACACGTTGTTGCCAGTCTGCCGGCAACTCGTTAATGCCCAGCACCGACAGTAAATCGGTAAAGTAGGCTTGTGCCCGCTTACTGTTCAGATCGTTGAGGTGGCAGATCAAGTCTTCATAGCGCACCAGTTTTACCCCGGTACCCAGCCAGGCTACACCGTTGTGGGTAAATATATCTTTTAAGTCCGGCACCCGCTGATGAATACCAAAAATCATCATATTGAGTATTTCCTCAATATTCAGCTTGCCCGATTTGAGGTGATCCAGCTGCGCCTGAAAGGTATCTGACAAAAAGAACCGGGCGCGGGCCAGTACCCAGTCGTAGGGGTCGCGGACAATTAATACCTGTTTAACCGTGCTGAGCGCCAACGCAGACTGATCGGAAAATAGCAGATGTCCCCAGCTTAACTTTGGGCTGGCCGGATCAAACGCCGCCATGTTTTTTGGCAACGTGGGAAATTGAATAAAGTCGTTGTGGTATTGCTGCTCAACCGGCACAAACATCCGGAATATATTGCGTAGCAGGTGAGTTCCACATTTAGGCACCGAATTTAAAAACACCCCTTGTTGCAATGGGGTTTGTTCGTAATCGGCATTTAATTCATTGAGGTTATCGCTTTTCGCGTAAATTCGAGGATTCATTATTATCTGTTGTAGCGAACTATGCGGTTATACATAACATAAAAGAAAGCCGGCTAACACTGTCAGCCGGCTTTCTGCGTTAAGTAATGCTTAGAACTGGTATGTAGCGTTCAGGAAGATACGGCGTCCGTACCAGTCATACTGACTGTAGAACGCAGAGTTACCTTCGGTGTTTAGCTCACCCAGATTCAATGTAGTCACCCGAGGTGGCTTCTTATTGAATGCATTAGACACACCCAGAGTGGTTTTCAGGCCATCTTCTGCAAAGTCATAAGTGAATGAGAAAGCGTGATACATAACACTGTCTGAAGCCAATACTACGTCAACCTCATCACCACGAACCGTGGCAGTGTAGTCGCCCGAGCGCTGGAAGTAGCTGTCGACATTGGACACGGCGCCAATGTAGTTAACCCGCCAGTTTACTGACCAGTTGTTACGGTCGAAGCGCAGGTTATAGTTAGCTACGTGTGTAGGATCACCAAACTCACCGTTGGTGTCGATAACAGTATCTTCGAACAAGCCTTGTCTGGCTTCTTTCTGGAAGGTGTGCTGCATATCAAAGGTCACTTCACCGTAACCCACATCCACGTTGTAGTTTAACGCGATGTCATAACCACGGTTGCTTTGTTCAGCAACGTTGATAAAGCTATCGCGGATTTCGGTGATGCGGTTATCTACCGGATCACGATCGAACTGACTACAGATAGGATCGGTTGGGAAGAAGTCTGAGTTATAACAGCGGCTAACGATATTGGCCGCACCGATTTGAGTAACTTCCCCTTCAATTAAGAAGTCAAAGTAATCGATCGACACGCTTAAGTCAGCAAATTCTGGCGTCCACACCAAACCCAGGGTTTTAGCCACGGACGTTTCAGGTTCAAGTACACCAAAGCCACCGCCAGTTACCGTGGTTGCCGAGATCGCGCCACCGGTAAAGTCGGAAGGAATGCCATCTGCCGCACAGTTATCGGCAAGAGCCTGTGAAATACTGCCGTCGGTCAGGTTATTACCCCAGTTAACACAAGGATCGACTGAGCGCTGCCCAAGGAAGCCGGTTTGATCGGCCAGGTACAGCTCAAACAATGCCGGTGAACGGAACGATGTACCGCGCGATGCACGAATACGGAACTGATCATCAATCTGCCAGTTAACACCAATTTTGAACGTGGTATCGTCGCCTGACGATTTCACATCGGTATAACGCGCTGATAACTCTACGTCGATAAACTGAGCCAGGAATACATCACTGATAACCGGAATATTCAGCTCGGTAAAGACCGCTTTGGTCTCGTCACTACCAGAGGTAATGCCAGCCGCTGAAGAGCCCCAGGTATTTTGTGCCAGGGTTGCTTCTCCGGGAGTATCCTTAATGCGGTCTTTCTGGAAGCTCGCACCGAATACTGCACCGACTTCACCTGCCGGTAATTCAAATACCGGACCAGATACAAAACCTTCAAAGGTTTGTTGGGTATACTTGGTGTTACCCACTTCGTAACCAAACATAAAGTCGCGGACTTGCTGAGAGATATTACCTGCCAGCAGTTGCGGATCCAGCCATGGAATATCAACACAATCCACGCCACGAACTGATGTGGTAGTACCGGCACAAGAGCCAGACAGGAAGTTCTGATCGCTGATCGCGTCATCATAAATGATGTCGCCGCCGTAGTCGCCATCACTGTTACTGTATTGATAGCTGACATCGTAGTACCAATCGGTACCGGCAATATCACCAGTAATACCGGCAACATAGCGCTGATATTCAACGGTAATCTTATCATCTGCGTGGTCGGTAATCGCCGTAGGGCTTAACCACTGTGCACCTCTCCAACCTTCGCTTAACGGGTTACCGGCAAAGAAGTTTTCGTTGTAGATGTAGCTCCAGTACTGACGATAACCGTTAGACTCGGTAGTACGACGATTTAACAGCGCTTCGGCATACAGTTGAGTGTGGTCATTCAGTTCGTACTCGGCCTGACCAAACAGGGTAATTTTCTCTGTTTCAGGAATAAGTGAAGAGGTATCCTGGAAAGGGTGGTCGGCATTAGACACGGCATCAGATGCATCGTCGTAGTTTACCGGGAACCATCCCGGAGGGGTTCTCATGTTATTTGGGTTACCCGGGATTGGATTAAATCCAGGGATATACTGGCCCAGATCACCGTCGTAATCGTACTGGGCTTTGGCACCATTAGGAACGTTGTCGGTAGCGCCGCCATCCTGGTAGTCATAAAGCCAAACGTGGCCCCATAACAGATCATTACAGTGGTACTTGCCGGTACGAGGATCGATATTGTCGGCTCGCTGTCCGGTAGCTGGATCAAAAACGTAGCGCTCGCCACAATTAAAGTAGTCGCGATCGCCTTTGGCTAATTCGCGGTCTAACTGATAATCGGCTGTCAGGCTAAAGAAGCCTTTATCGAGCGCCTTGCCATAAGTACCGCTGATACGATATTGCTCACCACCGCTTTCTGTGGGCTGTGATGCAAAGACGTCAAACTGACCGCCAGTATCTTTTTTAGTGATGATATTTACAACACCTGCTACAGCGTCTGAACCGTAAACTGACGATGCACCATCTTTAAGGATTTCAACACGCTGAATGGTAGAAATAGGCAGTGTGTTAAAGTCGAAAGAACTTACACCACCACGGGTACCCGCAGGTCCGGCACGACGACCGTTTAATAATACCAATGTACGGTTAGCACCAAGGCCACGTAATGAAAGTGTTTGTGAGCCAGCACCACCATTGGTGTTAAACGCAATGGATGATGCAGCAGTTACCTGGGGAGAACCCGCGGCAACCGTAGATGCTTGCAGTAATGAACCGATAGAGGTTAACCCCTGATCGATTGCCATATCAGCATCAATGATGTCGACCGGTCGCGCTTCATCGAATCCACCTGAGCGGATACGAGAACCGGTAACGGTAATTTTTTCTGTTACTTCTTCTGCTTCGTCTGCTGTCGTTAAATCGGCTTCTTGTGCAAAAGCCATTTGAGGTGCTAACAACGCACCAATTATTAACGCTAATGGCTTGCGCCGAATTAGCGAATTATTATTTTTTGTCATTGAAAAAACTCCGAAAGAATCCCTGTTATATACACGGCTAAGGCAACAAGCGCGTGTACCATCTGTGTTTTATTATTAAGATCACAGCTACGCTCCAATACTATATACTGATTACCCGGAAATTGCAGTTCGGAAATTAGACTCTAGGATAAATCACGATATCCTGGGATAACTTGGCAGCTCTAACAGATTTTTATATAGTTTTAACCACCCAGTTAGTAAAAATTGAAGGTGAGATCCTGGCTGATAGCGATAATTACCAATTACAGGAAGCACATTGCAGATTACTTTTCATCCCGACATCAACTTTGCAGCAATAAATGCAGAATACCAGCACGATAAGCGCGTAAGAATACAAAGTTTAATTCCCATGGATCAGGCTGAGTAGCTCTATACTAGTCTTAGCAAAGAAACGCCTTACAGCCTGGCGCTGCTTCGCAATGGCCGGCCAACAACACTGGCTGATAACGAGTGGAAGCGATTACCCACAGATCAATAACAAAGTATTCATACTGAAACCATGCAAAATGCGGCTAAGGGGGTCGGTTTCATTTATGGCAGGTATCAGCTGTCTAATCAGCGTGAGTCCATTCCTAACCTGGCAGCACTGCATCAGTGGTTAAACAGCGAAGACGTGTTGGATTGGGCGCGTAAAATGAGTGGTCATCAGGATATTGTTGCCGCCAGTGCCCAGGCTACAGGTTACACGCCGGGCCAGTTCTTAACTCGTCATATGGATACCCACAGCACCGAGCAACGCCGGCTTGCTTATGTGTTGAGCTTCTTGCCAAACTGGCATCCTGACTGGGGCGGGCTATTACAGTTCTACGAAAAAAACGGTACACCAAGAGATGCCTGGGCGCCTGGTTTCAACAGCTTAAGTATTTTCGATGTGGAACACATTCATAGTGTTACTTACATCACGCCATTTTCGTTAACGCCGAGACTATCAGTGACCGGCTGGTTCAGAGCAACACCACTGTAGGAATTGGTATCAGTTGCCGGTTAATACCGGCAATTATCAGGCTTTTCGATAGCAGCTTCAGGCCTGTCTGCTATGGGTGCGCTGCTGATACTCTTCAACGGCCTCGGTCACTTCATCAAGGGTGACATTGCGCAATATTTTGTTTATTACAACTGATTCACTGGATGGCGCACTGCGGATATTATTCAGCACATCAAAGAAACGCTGCATCACGCCATCTCTGGCGCGGAGCAGTATACCTTCAGTTTCCAATGGCCGTAGCCTGTCTGCTACTGACTTCTGGTAGCTAGCCAGGGCTTGTGAAGGAAACTCAATACACTCAAACGTTTTCTTATTCTCGAAGCCAGCGCGATTACTCTTAAACTGAGATATCTGGCTCTTGCCACGCCCGAGTACACCTCTGTCTAAACTGACAATATACTCTAACTGACTGCGATATTTTCTGTGCATAATAAATGCGTTAGGCGCTAACTTTTCTTCTGCCGCCAGCGAATGGAAACGATTGGAGGGGACGAAGGGTCTCAAAGAGGATTCCAGCCTGACGAGAGCATTATCCAATATATTATGTGGGTTGAGCAGACCGGGAGTAATGAACGATTTATAGACGGATTTTAACTGCCGCGCTGGCTGCACACTAACCCGCTCATTAATAGCCGAAGAAAAAGGCTCATGGTCAAACACTCTATTCGCCCATTGAAAACTTAGTACATCAAAATAGGGCGCAGAGCGGATAAATTCACTAATAGATGTATTGAGATCATAGGGCACCCAAAACTCATCAATATCCAAAAACATAACGTGATCAAAACCTTCGTTTTTAGCTTGACGAAAAGCACTACGATAGACTTCTATTTGTGGCTTAGCCTTAGAGTTTTCGAATATATCATCGGCATTTATAAAGTTAACGGGATCAGCTTTAAACGCTTCAGCGACTTCAAGGGTATTATCATTGCAGCCGTTATAATGTACATCAATAGCAGCAAAACCGAAGTACAGATGATGGCAAATCCACTCTGGCAAGTAAGCGGCTTCGTTTTTGGCTATTGCTACCAGTTTAACCTTAGGCACCGCACTTTGCTGCTGATGCAGTCGTCGGTAAAGAGGATATTTGAGCGCTGCAATCCGCGACTGAACAACGTATAAAACCGTACTTAACTTCATATTTCCTGGTACTAACGTCCCTTTATTTTTAAGTTCGCACTATACGTTTTATTATTCCTCCGGGGTAGAGGCTGTTCTTTGTTTTTATGTGCGCTTGATGCGGTGCGTTTTTTAACTCTACGGTTGTACCAAGGAGATCCCGGATAAGTACTGCGTACTTTCCGGGATGACGGTTCTTTGTTTTATTAGCGCTATATTCGGTGCGTTTTTTAACTCTACGGTTGTACGATGGGGGTCCCGGATAAGTACTGCGTACTTTCCGGGATGACGGTTCTTTGTTTGATTAGCGATTAGTACGGTGCGCTTTTTAACTCTACGGTTGTACGAGGGAGGTCCCGGATAAGCACTGCGTACTTTCCGGGATGACGGTTCTTTGTTTTATTAGCGCTGTATTCGGTGCGTTTTTTAACTCTACGGTTGTACGAGGGAGGTCCCGGATAAGCACTGCGTGCTTTCCGGGATGACGGTTCTTTCTTTGATTAGCGCTGTATTCGGTGCTTTTTTAACTCTACGGTTGCACGATGGGGGTCCCGGATAAGCACTGCGTGCTTTCCGGGATGACGGTTCTTTCTTTGATTAGC
>OJDQ01000011.1_pt1 | contig 92161 bp, 78 predicted proteins | sample 1592851 | NCBI WGS metagenome assembly OJDQ01 (sample SAMN05416774, study PRJEB24817) | seawater metagenome | isolation source: Sea water | place: Canada:Atlantic | collected 2013-07 | reverse complement strand
CACAGCACTCTGTCCAGGGCAGGTCTTCGGACTCAGGGGCGTGAACCTGTTGGCTCGGCCTTGCGGGCGACTTCCCGAAGCACATCAACAGAAAAACCGGAGGCGCCGGGGCCATCGTCGAACGAGTAGGGTTTGTTGTCGCCCACGATGCCGACAGTCACGGTGTCGTCCGCCTGTTCGGACATCGCCAGTGGGGATGCGAGCAAAAGGCAAAGGGCCCAGAGGACTGTCGCGGCCACGCTCCGGTATCGAGTTTCTTTGTGAGTATCGGAAGTCTTCATCGGCGAGCCGGCGATCCTTTACAGCTTCGACTTAAGTGTAGCCTTAACCGACTCGATTGAACATTACTCAGGTGCTCACTGGGCGGCCGGTGTAATCGGAGAAGTCCGGCTTTTTCGGATGATGCTGGTCGTCTGTCATGTACGCCGAGGTAAGAATGAATTCGGCAGTTGCGCGGTTGCAGGCCACGGGAATGTTCCAGAGCGCGGCAATGCGCAGCAGTGCCTTGATGTCCGGGTCATGGGGTTGAGGTTCCAGGGGGTCCCAGAAGAACACCAGCAGGTCGATTTCGCCCTCGGCGATCTTGGCGCCAATTTGCTGGTCGCCGCCCAGCGGACCGCTTAGCAGGCAATGGATATCGTCCCGCTCCAGGTTATCCCGGAGCAGCCGGCCGGTGGTGCCGGTGGCGTAGAGTTTCAGCGGGGCGAAGCGGGTGCGGTTTTCGGCAACCCAGTCCACCAGTTCCTTTTTCTTGTTGTCGTGTGCCACCAAAGCAACGGATTTTACGGCCATTTGGGGTAAAGTCTCCTGTTATCAAGGTTTTTACGGTGCCAGTGTTTCACAGGCTGGCCCGGTTCGGAATAGGAAAGAGGTTTATGTCCGCGACAACATCGTTTGACTGGCAATCCACACCAGCGGCTGTCTGGCGTCGGCATCGCTCGGGGCTGCGCGCCATCCGCCGGCTCGATCCGGTGCAATGGCAGGATCTGAAGGGCATCGACCGACAGCAGCAGGCTCTGGCCCGAAATACCGAGCGGTTTCTGGCCGGTGAACCCTCCAACAACGCGTTGCTCTGGGGCTCACGCGGCACCGGCAAGTCGTCGCTGATCAAGGCGCTTTTGAACCGCTACCAGGAGCGGGGGCTGCGGATGATCGAGGTGGACAAGGATGATCTGGTCAACCTGCCGGAAATCGTTGACGACATCTGCGAGCTGCCGTTCCGGTTCGTGATCTTCTGCGACGACCTGTCGTTTGACGTTGGTGAGTCCAGCTACAAGGCCCTGAAAAGTGTGCTGGAAGGTTCCCTGGAACTGCCCCCGGAGAATGTGAGGGTGTATGCCACCTCCAACCGCCGTCATCTGATGCCGGAGTTCATGTCCGATAACCTCAAGAGCGAGATGCGCGACGGTGAGCTGCACCCGGCCGAGGCCATCGAAGAGCAGGTGTCCCTGGCGGACCGTTTCGGTCTTCAGCTTTCGTTTTATGCGTTTTCGCAGGCCGTATACCTGCAGGCGGTGGACGCGCTGTTCCCCGAGTTTGATGACCGGGAAGGCCTGCATCGGGAGGCGATTCGCTTCGCCACTGCCAAGGGCGTACGCAATGGTCGCACGGCCCAGCAGTTTTACCGGCAGTTTGCCGGCGAGCAGGATCTCGGCAGGCTGAAGTAGCTACTGCCGTTTTGCCATCTTGATGAAGTGATGGTGGACCACCCGAACGCCGAGAAACACCAGGGTCATCACCACCGGAATGGCGATGCCCAGAACCAGGGTCTTGTTAAAGACAACACCGGCTTCGTAAACCGAATCCAGCCCGAATTTGAGGAGGCCGATCAGGTAATAGGTGATGGCCACCACCGAGAAGCCTTCCACCGTATGCTGCATCATCAACTGGATCTTGGAGCGCCGGTCCATGGAGCTGAGCAGTTGCTGGTTCTGGCTCTGGATGGCCAGCTCCACCCGGGTTCGCATCATGTCCGAGGCACGGTCGACCCGTCGGGAAAGGTCTTCCAGCCGTTCGCTCACCGCTTCGCAGGTTTTCACGGCCGGAGTCAGCCGGCGGGTCATGAATTCGGTCAGGGTCAGGTGGCCAGAGAGTTCGTCTTCCCGTAGTTCCTCCAGGCGGGTCAGTACCAGCCGGTGATAGGCGCGGGTGGCAGAGAAACGGAACGTGGAGTGGGCCCGGAAGGCCTCGATACGGGCGGCAATGTTGGTCAGCTGGGCCAGCAGTTTTTCTTCGTCGACATCCTCGTTTTCCGCCAGTGACCGGGTGATCACGGCCAGTTTTTCATCCATATCGTTCAGCGACGGTGTGATTTCCCGGGCAACGGGAAGTGCCAGCAGTGACATCAGGCGGTAGGTTTCGATTTCCATCAGGCGCTGGGTCAGACGGCCCAGCTGGCTGTCCGACATGTGGTGGTTCATCACCATGAACCGGCCAAAGCCGTCACTGTGTAGCCGGAAGGTGCCCCATACCCTGGCGGCACCCTCCTGGGGACTGCTCCCGACCAGTCGCATGCCTTCGAAGTGCTTGCGTACATAGTCCAGGTCGCCTTCGGTTCCGTCAGCGGCGGGCCGTACTTCCAGGTGGAAGGCCGCAATCACTGTACCGGTCAGCTGTTCCAGCCACCCCTCGGGCAGCGGTGTAATGCCGGTCTCGCTAAAGGGTGTTTCCTCACCCGCAGCCAGGTTGATAAAGGTGTAGGACGCGAATTCCATGTGCATCTCGCGACGCACCCGCAGGGCACCGAAGGTATGTTCAAAGCAGCCCACCTCGTTCTCCGGGACCGGATGCCCCATCAGCCGATGGAGTTCCTGCAGGTGCCGGAATTGTTCCTGCCGTTGCTCAGGTGTTGTCAGAACCGCCATCTGGGTAACCCGCGCCGGTGTCGGTAGCACCTGGAACGGCCTTGAGTGCAGCTCGTTGTAGAGATCGTTCCGAAGCGGGTGAATATCGAGGGAGTCCAGGCGTGCGCTCACGGCGGGGTGGTCCTGTGGTCAAGAGTGGATAGCTGGGATCATAACCCGGAAGCACACACCGTCAATGCCACCTTGGGCGCGGTTCCGGGCTTCCACATGGGCACCATGGTAGTCGGCAATCAGGTTGACAATGAGCAGCCCCTGTCCCAGGTGGCCCTGTTCCTGGCCGTCCCGCATTGAAACGAAGGGGCTGAAGATGTCAGTTGTTGTGTCTTCGGGCAGCGTTGAACCCTCGTTGAAGACCGACAGACACAGCCCTTCCGAAGTTGTTTCCAGGCCCACCTCAATCAGGCCATCCTGTGGTGTGAAATCCCGGGCGTTATCGACCAGCTTGTCGAGCAGTTGCACCATCAGTTCTGGCGAACCCGTGATCTTGCAGCCTGCTTTCGGCCCGGAGTAACGGATCTGATGGCTGCTGTCGAGGGCCTGATACGCAGCGGTTGCTTCTGCGGCTACCTCCGCCAGATCAAACTGCTCTTTATCCGCATGGTCCAGGCTCTGTTCCAGGCGCGCCGCTTCGCTCATGCCATGGAGTATCTGCCGGAGGCGTTCGGTGGCGGAAGCGGCCCTTTCGATGTATTGCCTGCGCTCTTCCTCCGAATCGCTGTGGTTGAGGTTTTCCAGCGAGGAACGAACCACGGCGACAGGTGTTTTAAGCTCGTGAGAGAGTCGCCGGGAGAAGCTTTCCAGGTAGCGGTTGTACCCGTGAAGACGATCCACCATCAGGCTGAAGTGTCGCTGCAACTGGCCCAGTTCGTCCTTGCTTCGGGCATCCGGCACTCTGCCGGTGATCCGGCCGTCTTCATCAATACTGGCGCTGACAGCACGCTGCAGTCGGGTAATCCGCCAGGAGAGCCAGCTGGCATAGCCAAGCAGAACCAGGGTGAGAGCAACAATGATGAGGGTGCTGCGGGCAATGACCGAGCCGAGGGCAGAGCCGGAGAGGGTAAGAAGCTGATCCAGCGATTGCTCCAGAATCAGCGTGCGGCCACCGAAAACCTCCCGGGTGGTCAGCAGCCAGACGCTGTCATCTTCATGACGGACCAGGCTCGTTTCCGGTAGCGCCTCAACGTCCACACGGTTGGTGTCGGTTTCGATTGAGGTGGGTTCTGGCTGGTAGAGGCGGACCAGGCCTCTGAGTGCATTGAGGCTGATCTTTTCGATCACCTGCACCGGGCTGAGACTGTCGAACTCTGGCGCTGTGACGGCTGAGTCAGCCTGTTGTCTCGCGATGACCCATCCGGCCGGTTCAACCAGTCGGGCCTGCTGGCCGGGGTTAAGTTGTGGTTCCAGCTGTCGCTCCAGGGCGAGATTTCGACTGACCAGCACCGGCAATGGATCAACCGACGTGGAGACGCCGGTTACCTGATCACTGCTCCATAAGGCCGCAAAACCCAGGCGGCTGCGGTCGACTGGCATGGGCAGTTTCAGTTCCAGCTGCCAGCCATCGCCGGCGCCCTGCAAAAAGCCGGAGAGGCGATAGTCGGGCTGGCCGCCTTTCTCTTCAAGGCCATAGAGCTGGCCAGGAGCCGGTGTGCGCAGTAACCAGGACTGCCGGCCGGATTCCTGGGCCAGGTTGCCGCCAGAGGGCTCCAGCCAGAGCCTCAGCCGGTCATGGGCCTGTTCCGGGCTGCCGGGATTAAAGAACACGGGTTGCCTATGGCTAACGCGAATTAGCAGGTACAGGTTCCGTCTATCGGTAGCGGCCTGCCATTGCAGAGCCGTTTCCCCGGCTTTGCCGCTGGTGATTCTTTGCCAGTTTCTGGTCTGGTTTGCCTCGTCATATCCTGGCCAATCGTCAGCGTAACCATCCAGGTTCAGGTTGCCGGCAAAAGGTTCCACGTAGATGGCGGGCTCACCGGGCCGGACCACCGGCGTACCGATGATCTGATCGCCGGCAGTCGCGGCCAGTCTTTCGGCCTGGGCCTGGAGTTGCTGTCGGGCCTGTTGGCGAAGGGCATCGTCAAGCTCCAGAACAAACTGAAGGCCCGCCCAAGGGATCAGCAGCATCAGAAGGCTGGCAACGAACAGCTGGCGCTTGAGATTCAAGGCTCAGACCTCACGGGCGTTCCACCGGTAGCCCATGCCGTAGGCGGTCTGTATGCCGTCAAAGGTTGCGTCAATCTGCTGGAACTTGCGGCGGATACGCTTGATGTGGGAGGTGACCGTATTGTCATCCAGCACCGTGCTTGCGGCTTCCATCAATTGTTCCCTGCTGCGGACATGGCCGGGGTGCTGAACCAGCGAGTGCAGCATCCAGAATTCAGTGACAGTCAGGTCGATGGGCGTTTCATCCCAGGCCACTGTCATGCGATCCACATTGAGGGAAAGTTTGCCCCGCTCGAGCACCTCGTCCGGTTTCTGCAGGGCTTCGGCCCAGGCGTCGGCCCGCCTGAGCAGGGCGGTAACCCGGGCCAGCAGGTGGTCCAGGCTCATGTCCTTGGTTACGTAATCGTCGGCGCCGAGGCGCAGGCCATGAACGGAATCAATGTCGCTGTCTCGGGCGGTCAGGAAGATAATCGGCAGGGTCTGGGACAGTGATCTCAGGTCCTGACACAGGGCAAAACCGCCTTCCGGTTCATCGCCCAGCCCGACGTCGATAATGGCCAGGTCGGGTAACGACTGACGCAGCACCTGCCAGGCGGAAGCCCGGTCGCCGTGTGCGCTCACACGATAGCCACGGCGCTCAAACGCAGCGCGATAGTTGTCGCGGATGGCGGGTTCGTCTTCGATCAGTACAACGTGTTTCTTCATGGTGGCGGCTGCTTCCCCTTGCCGGTGTGTGCCTATTTAACCACGGCAGGTGTTGATAACAAGTTCGAAGGGCGTTGTTGCCACAATTCATCATTTTTCGAGGGCGGTTTGTCGCAATCTGCCATGGGAGTTCCTTTCCGGATTGCTGAAATGGCGGTGTTTCGCACAGTCATGCAGTCACAAGGATTCCCTCATGATTATTTCCAGTTCCCTTCTAAGGCTTTATTCACGTCCCTTCGCTAACAGCGGCCAGCGAATCCGGTTAAAGCGCTGCCTGGAGGGCATCAGCCTTTGGCTCGCCGTTATGTTGATGCTGTTTGTCCACCCACTCTATGCCGAGGCAAATGAAACCGACAACGTTGGCCAGTTCCATTTCGTTGACGGCCAGGGTCAGTGGCAGGAGCCGGCCCTGGTTCTGGAGAGCGATTTCGATGTGCGGATCAGCGGTTTGATTGCCGACTCCCGGCTGCTGAGGCGTTTCCGAAACACCAGCGACCGGTGGCGGGAAGGCGTGTTTGTGTTCCCGTTGCCGGAAAAGGCCAGTGTGTATGGACTGACCATGAAAGTGGGCGAGAGGACGATCGAAGGCAAGGTAAAGCCGAAGGAGACGGCGCGCCGGACCTATGAGAAAGCAAAACAGGCCGGGCAGCACGCGGCGAATGTCGAGCAGCAGCGGCCGAATCTGTTTACCGCACGGGTGGCCAACATTCCCCCGGGGGAGACGGTATCGGTGGAGCTGAAGTATCAACAACCGGTGCAGTATCAGGCCGGCGTGTTCGAACTCACTGTGCCAACCACGCTGACGCCCCGTTACATGCCGGGAAAGGCGCTCAGTGCAGCTCCGGATCAGTGGCAGGGTGGTTGGGCAGTGCCGACGACCGAAGTGCCGGACGCCGGTGCCATCAGTCCCTTTACGGTCAATCCGGGTGATGTGGCGGATGATAGCCATCGGGCGGTGATCAATCTGGTGATTGATTCCGGGCTCCCCCTTGAGAGCGTCTCCAGCCCGTCGCACCGACTTGCGACCAGTCAGGACGGCCAGACGTTCAGAGTTCGTCCCGATGGCGGCGAAATCCTTATGGACCGGGACTTTGTGGTGCGCTGGCGCCCGGTTGCCGGGCAAGAGCCCTCGGCAGCGGTGTTCCATCAGTCCTGGGAAGGAGAGGACTACCTCATGGCCATGCTGGTGCCCGGAGAAAGCGGCGCCATGGCGTTGCCCCGTGATCTGGTGTTCGTGATCGACACCTCCGGTTCCATGGCGGGCGAATCGATCCGCCAGGCCCGAGATGCTCTTCAGGCCGGTCTGGGCACACTGACACCAAGGGATAGGTTCAATGTCATCCAGTTCAACAGCCAGACGCATTCCCTGTTCATGCAGCCTGAAGTGGCCACCGGTAACAACCTTGCCCGGGCGCGCCAATATGTGGATCGCCTTCGTGCCGACGGTGGCACCGAGATGGCACCGGCTCTGTCCAGAGCCCTGGAAGGCGGAGGCGAGACTGAAGACGGCGCACGGGTGCGCCAGGTCATTTTCATTACCGATGGCGCGGTGGGAAATGAAGCCGCCCTGTTCCGGCAGATCCGCCAGCAGCTTGGAAACCAGAGGCTGTTTACGGTGGCTATTGGCTCTGCGCCGAACCGGCACTTCATGCGCGAAGCCGCCCGCTGGGGGAGGGGTACCTACACGGCGATTCACTCGCCTTCGGATGTGGATGGACCTCTGCAGGCCCTGTTCTCAGCCATGGAGTCACCGGTTCTGACCGATATCGGGGTCAACTGGCCCGGCCAGAAAGCCGGTCAGGAGTCGTTTCCGAGACGCCCGGGCGATTTGTTCCAGGGCGAGCCGCTGATTCATGTGGTCCGTGGCGTCCCGGCCACGGGGCAGCTGGAGGTGTCGGGGCGCCTGCCGGGTGGCAGGGACTGGACCAGAACGCTGGATCTGCAGCAGGCCGCTCCCGCAACGGGGCTGCATCGGCATTGGGCGAGGGAGAAAATCGACAGTTTGGAGGATGAGGCTAAGGTCACAGGCCGGGAGCCGGATGAGGCCGGCCTGACCGAGCTGGCGGTTCAGCACGGCCTGATGTCTGCCTACACCAGTTTTGTGGCCGTGGATTCCACACCCGCCCGAAGTTCAGAGGCGCCCATGGAATCGGATAATTTGCCCACTCTTCTACCGGCGGGCAGCCAGGCGGGCATGCTGCGCTATCCACAGACGGCAACATCGGCGCCGTTGCTGATCGCGCTCGGTTTGGTGGGGTTGATGTTTTCACTGGCGATTGTGCTGCTGCAGAGGAGGGCGTTCTCATGACCCGGCTTCTGCTTCTGTTATTGACCAGCTCTGCTACCTTGTTGGTATTCGGGTTATGGATTCCGCTCAAGGCGGTTATCGCCCAGGAATTACTGGCGATCGCCTGGGCTGAAAGCCAGGCACGGCAGACGGAATCGCGTCCCTGGCCCTGGGCGGACACCTGGCCGGTAGCCCGGCTGGCTATTCCGGAACTGAACGACTCGATGATTGTTCTGGCCGATACCCATGGTGAGAGCCTGGCCTTTGGGCCGGGCCGATTAACCGGAGGCGCAGATGTCGGGGGAGCCGTGATCATTGCCGGGCACCGGGATACACATTTCCGGAGCCTGAAAGCACTGGAGACCGGCAATGAGGTGCGTCTGCAGGGAAGGGATGGCCGTTGGCAGAGTTACCTGGTGGAGGGTGCCCGGGTGGTGGACAGCCGTTCAGAGCTGATCGATACCCAGCGTCTGCCAGAGGGGACGCTTCTGCTGGTGACCTGTTACCCGTTCGACAGTGTCGACGCCGGTGGGCCGCTGCGATACGTCGTCAGAGCCTCGGCAAAGGGTAAACAAAGGGAACAAATTGACACTGTTGCCGGAATATAAAGTTGGCGTACACTTGTGCGCCAAAATTTCGCTGCAGAGTTTGGTTGCATGGGTATTATCAGAAAACTGCTGGCGTGGCTGAGCGTACCGATCATTTGCCTGTTCGCGCTCGTGTTCTACGCGGCGAGGCCGTTCAATCCGGACAACAACCGTATCCTGGCGCGCGTCGTCGCTCGTTTCGGGCGGGCGGTTCTGGGTATGGAGCGCCCTCTTGAAGGCTGGGAAAACATGCCGCAGGACCGGCCTACCGTCGTCATTGCCAATCACCAGCACAATGACGATCTGTTTGTTGTGGGCGACTTGTTGCCGCCGCGCACCGTCACGGTTGGTAAATCGTCACTGGTCTGGGTGCCTTTCTTTGGCCAGGTCTTCTGGCTGGGCGGTAACGTTATCCTTAATCGCGGACGCTCCCACAAAGCCATTGCGGTCATGAAGGCCACCAGCAGCGCCATCGCACGGGATCGAAAGAGCCTCTGGGTTTTCCCCGAAGGCACCCGCAGCAGGGGCCGGGGACTGCAGAAATTCAAGAAAGGCGCGTTTCACGCAGCGGTAGCATCGGGCGCGCCCATCACCATGGTCTGTGTTCAGGAGTACGCCGATGAGGCCGTCGGCTGGACCGGCCGGCGTGAGTCAGTGGCCATTCGGGTTTTACCGCCCATCGAAACCGAGGATCTCACGGCTGATGATATTCCGGAGCTGATCGAGCGTTGCCACAAAAAAATGTCGGAGACGATTGCCACATTGTAATCGCCTCGTCTGGAAGTGCTTGAAGCACTTCGGTAAACAGGGCAGTCTTGCGGGACTGATCGTTTCGTTCAACGACCCTCAGGGAGAGGCAAGAGATGAATCTGATTCTGTTTTTGATTATAGGCGGTGTGGCCGGTTGGCTGGCTGGTTTGATCATGAAGGGCCGTGGTTTTGGCATTCTGGCCAACATCGGTATTGGTATTGTCGGCTCGTTTCTCGGCGGTTTTGTGTTCCGCCTTCTGGGTCTGGCGGCCCAGGGTGCTGTTGGTGAGCTGGTCACCGCAACGGTAGGCGCTGTGTTGCTTCTCGCTATTGTTAGTGCAATCAAGAAGGCCTGAGCATGATCGTACCCGTAACCGGAGTGTTTGCCGCAGTTATCGGCATTCTTTTGCTGGTGTTGTCGGCGCAGGTCGTCAAATTTCGTCTGAAGTACAAAAAGGGCCTGGGCGTCACCGATGATCGGGATTTCGAGGCCGCGGTCCGGGCCCACGCCAACCTGGTGGAGTATGCGCCACTCGGTCTGCTCATGCTGGCTATCGCTGAGCTCAACGGCGTTTCCAGTACTCTGATTTACTGGACCGGTATGGCGCTGGTGGTTGGCCGCATTCTTCATGCCTTCGGCATGATCAACGGTCGCGGTGGCACCCATTGGGCCCGTATGATCGGCATTCTGCTGACCTGGCTGGCGATTCTGGTGACAGCCTTATTGCTGTTGTGGAACGTCTGGCAGGTTTATGGCTAGACCAGAAAAGAACGGGCGGCCAATGGCCGCCCGTTCTGCTTTCAGCAACCCGGTTTTATACCCGGTCAGTCTTCAACCTGGCTCTCATCCTCCAGGATAAGCTCTACTTCTTCCGCATCCAGTACCTGAGGCTCATAGGTCAGTCCCTGTGCCTCGATCACGCTTACAAAGGCTTTCAGGTGGCTTTTTGATCCATCCAGCAGGTTGGAATAGGCAAGAATGATGGCGCGCTCATCGGTTTGATTAATCGCAGCCAGAATATCTCTCATATCCTTCTCTTCGATCAGGCCCCCTACGAACAGGCCATCAACAAACGAGTTTTTTCCCTTGGCAACCAATTCGTCATACAGGGCCTGAAGTTCCTGATTGGTGAATACGCCGATCGTGTCATTCACTACCGGGTCTTCAACATCAAACTTTTTCAACAGGTAGTCTACGGTGCTGGTATGAGATTCTTCGGACAGCGCGATTCTTGCGAATACCTGCGTTCTGTCGCCCCAGTACTGGTCCATTGTGAGATAAACGTCTCGGGCCAGCTTTTCCTCTTCGCGCATGAACTGCAGATCGCTCACCTCAATGGTGGTCAGATCTTCCGAATCGGCAGTTTCTGCCGATCGACCCCCGCCGTCGCTGTTGCGCGGACCGCCTGCAGCGAATGTGGCGCTGGTAAGGAACATCGAACCAATGAGTGCGGCAGTGGTGAAGGTTTTTGCGTTCATAGTGACCTCTCTAGTCAGGTAACAGTTAAACCCTGGATACATGACTAAGACGAGGAATTCGGGCAAAAGGTTCGTTAAATAAATGTAAGTTTGCTTTCTAGTTTGTAAATAAAGTCTTGTTTTTATTGAATAATAATTTTCAGTTTTAATGAAATTGATCCGTTTACCGCTTCAGAAATCGGAATAATTAAGATTTCATAAAAGCCGCCGACAGCGGTTGCAGGGTGTTCCATCACGCCTGTGCAGGGTGCATCCAGCCCCCGCTACGCGGTAAGTCCGGGGGCGGCCTATGGGGTTGGTGTTGCCGCTCAGAGTGCCTGGGCGACATCCATGTCCATGTATTCCAATTCTACTCGGCGGTTGGCAGCCCTGTCTTCCGGCGTTGCCAGAGGGCGCGCTGAGCCCCAGTGCCGCATTAGAATCCGGGATTCCTCCACGCCTTCCTGAATGAGACTTCGCGCCACTGCATTGGCCCGCAATCGTGACAGAAACTGGTTGTAATCCTCCGAACCGAAGTTGTCGGAATGGCCATGAATCCGCACGCTCACGGAAGGATGCTCCTTCAGGTAGGCGGCGTGCTGTTGCAGGAAGGCAATGTCATCCTTGTCCAGTGAGTGCTTGTTGAAGCCGTAATGGAACTTCATGCGGTGCGGGCGTCTGGTCCCGGCATCGTAAGTGGCAGCGGTGAAGCCTGCGGCCATCGCAGCATTGGCGATCAGGCCCGGGTTATCCAATACAAGTACGGTCATCTGAAAATCCTTGGTTCGGTATCCGGTTTTTCTTGTTATTCCTGTTCACTATTGGCCGGAGCAGGAATAACGGCAATTGGCGAAAAGTCGATACATGTCCCGGCACAGTCCGTCGCTGGAAATGATTTAATGTCATTTGTGTGACGCGCCAATGACAGTCTCACCGGTAGTCCGGGCTTTTCCGACTCTGTGGGGTGTGCCACATTTCCGGGATTGACCCATAGCGACCTTTGCGCTGGATTCCATTTGAGCGCGAAAAGAAGGCGTGGCTGTGGTAAAAAGCAGACTTTCAGGGACAGATTATGATGAATTGTGACCGCCCATGCTGATTATCCCCGCCGAGAACGCCATCAACTGGAAACGCCCGCCCTGGGTCACCCTGGGCCTGATCATGGCCTGCCTGCTGGTTTTCCTGTTTTATCAGGGGGACGACAGCCGGAAACTCGAGCAGGCCGTTGAACAGTACCTGGCCGCCGATCTACATGAGCTGGAGGCGCCGGCCTACGAGGATTACCTGCAACGGCAAATCCAGTTCCAGGGTGAAGAAGGCCGGGTATACGAACTACAGCAGTTTCAGCAGCTCCGGGAAGAGAACGAAACCTTCTGGCTGGCCATCAATCTGATGATGGATCGGGAGTTCTACCAGTATCTGCTGCAGAACCGTGATGTGATCTGGGCGCCGACAGAAAGGGCCCGTTGGCAGGAGCAGCGCACTGCGATAGAGCAGCAGTACATCCAGAAGCTGAGTGCCAACCAGTTGGGACTGGTTCCTGCCGATCTGTCACTGTATACCCTGATCACCTACCAGTTTCTGCACGGCGGCTGGGGCCACATCATCGGTAACCTGATCTTCCTGTTCCTGCTGGGATTCACCGTTGAGAAAGCCCTGGGGCCGGGTCGGTACCTGATTGCCTATCTGGTTTGCGGTGCCTTGTCCGGCCTGATGTTTACCGCGGTTTCGGCGGGTAGCTATGTACCCCTGGTGGGTGCCTCTGGCTCGATCTCCGGCCTGATGGGCATGTACGTAGCCATCTATGGCCTGCAGAAGATCCGTTTCTTCTATTTTCTCGGCGTTTACTTCAACTATTTCCGTGCTCCGGCTATTGCTCTGTTACCGGTATGGGTGGGCAAGGAAATCTACGATTACTGGTATGCCGGTGCCACCGGTATCGCCTACATGGCCCACGCTGGCGGTCTGATCGCAGGTGCCGGCCTGGTCTGGCTGCTTGGCAAAAGCTGGCTGCAGGTGCGAGAGGAATTTTTTGAACCGGAAGAGGAAGAGCAGGATGCCCGGTTTACCACCGGTTACGCCCAGGCCATGGCCAGCCTCGGCCGAATGGAGTTCGATCTGGCCCGGCGGCAATTCGAGGCTCTTCGTGAGCACTATCCGGAACGCCATATTCTGCTGGAACACCTTTACCAGTTGGCCAAACTCCGCCCGGACTTGCCCGAATATCGTGATCGCGCCAAAGAGCTGATGAACGATGCCCTCAGCCGGCGCCAGCCAGAGCAGATGATTGCGATTTGGCAGGAATACCTGGGTAAAGGGGAAAGCTATCAGCCGTTATCGGCGCAAGACCATAACCGGGTGTTGTTTACCAGCCTGAAACAGCATGATCTGAAAGCTGCCGAGAAAGCCTTTGAGCGATTGAAAAGCACCGGCGATGACATGCTGACCACCGAGGCCTGTCGGTTGCTTGTGGAAGAGTTTGAAAAGCGCCAGATGGCGCCCAAAGCTCGTCATTATCGTCAACTTCTTCAGGCCGGCTAGCCTCGGGGCAGCAGGGTATGGGAGGGGCTTCCCAAAACACGCTGTGAATACGTCCCTGTACGCTCGGCTCCGCCATCCATGGCTCCGCACGGTTTTGGGAAGCCCCTCCCATACCCTGCGTCAGTCCTGGGCAGAAAACGTTGCTTTCGGTCCCTTCAGCGGCTCTTTATTCTGCGCCTGCTCCAGATAAACCGTAATCTGCTCATGCAGCGGATGATTCACGCATTTTTTCTGAATAAACGTCAGGAAAGCCGTCGCTTTTTCCCACTGGGACAAGCCGTTGGCCAGGGTCTGGGCGACGAGCAGATAGGCTGGGGCCAGCTGTTCGCTGTCCGGGAAGCGTTTGTGGAAATCCTGAAGCACTCGCAAGGCCGGTTTGAACTGGCCACGGTGATACAAGGCCCTGGCGCAGCGCACTGAAAGGTCCGGATCCTCCAGTTTGAAGCCGGGTTCTGCTTTCTGGATCGTATTCAGCACATCGGCGATGCCTTCGCCGTCGTTGCGGTCGGCCAGCCAGCCCAGAATGCGTGGATGGTAGCGGTAGAGTTCGTCGGTGTCCTGGCGGGCGGTGAGTAGCTGGTACAGCTGGCCGATTCTCAGGGCGTTATCCCGGTCCCGCTTCAAAGCTTCCTTCAACATGCTCTGCACCCGATCGTAGTTGCCGTCTTTCAGGTTCATATCGATATCGGCATCAAAGCGGGCGCTACGGTCGCGCTGGTGGGTGTCCTGCCCGGTGGTGTCATCCTGGATATCCGAGGCAAAACCCAGCTCTTCCTGGTACTGGAACAGCAGGTAGCCCAGCATGTGGAACAGGATCAGGGTGAAGGTACTGTTCAGGAAGCCGGCCAGGGGCTGGGCCACCCAGAACGGAAAGTGATTCACCGCAAAGTCCTGGGCCGCGCCCGAGGCGAGGGTCAGCAGGATCAGGTAGCCGTAGAGCAGGAAATAAGGGGTGCCAATTCGCGAGATCAGCACCGCCAGGTTCATCGGATTCACCGCAGCACCCACCGAGCGTTCCATGGCCAGAACCATGATGCTGGCCGGTAATGCCAGAATGACAAATGCCAGCGCCAGCAGCATCAGGATGGGGCCGCCGAGCATGGCAGCCGCGCCAACCAGCCCGCCCATCAGCACGAAGACCAGCAACTGCAGGATGACAATATCAAAGCCACTGCCGGTGAAGGCGACGGACACGGCGGGCGGTTTCAGGTGGCCTTCAGCGGTGTGGTTAATCACCGCATAGGTGTACTTGAACAGGGCCAGGGCAAGCACCAGCCAGATCAGGATGCCAATCAGGTTGGCGGGGGCTACCACCGGCACCAGGGTACAGATGGCGATCACGATCAGCGGATCGGTATGGAACGGGTAGCGGAAGAACGCGCCGAGTCGCTGCCAAAACGGGACCACTTCGGTGGCGGCGCCCAGGTATCGCATGGCCTTGCTGCAGTGCGGACACAGGGCCCGACGCTGTCGGGTATCGGCGTCGGGCATGCAGCGGCTGCAGTAGTGAATCTGGCACTCCCCACAGTGCCATTTGGCAGGGTCGCCGGGGTGATAGTGGCAATCGTGTTTCACAGGTGCTTGTGTCCTGGTCCATCAGAAAATCGTTGGCTCATGATGACAGATGTCGGTTTTGATCGCAGCAAACCAGTTAACAGGTAGACTATTGTCAGTTCCCGGGCGTATCCAACCGGGCACATCTGATTATCCGGAGGTTGCTTGGAACACCCGCAAAACAGCGTAACCGGTATCGATACTCGCGAAACCCGGCAGCAGTACACCTGGCGGGATATCTTTGGGCTTGCGCTCAAGCACAAGCCAAGACTGGTGCGTGCCAATCTGCTGGCTATCATGGCAACCGTGATGAGTGTGCCGGTGCCACTGCTGCTGCCGGTTCTGGTGGACGAAGTGCTGCTGGACGAGCCTGGCCCTGTGTTACCGGTAATGGATTCCTTCCTGCCGGGGAGCTGGGAAACACCGGTGGTCTATATCGGCCTGATGGTTGTGGTGGCATTTCTGCTTCGTGTGGCGGCACTGTCGTTCAACGTTTTGCAGTCCCGGGAATTTTCCAAGGTTTCCAAGGATGTGGTGTTCCGCATCCGGTCCCGCCTGCTCGGGCGTTTGCAACGGGTGGCCATGTCCGAGTACGAAACTCGCGGCTCGGGCGGAATCAGCAGTCACTTTATTACCGATCTGGATACCGTAGACCAGTTTCTGGGTACCACCATCAGCCGTTTTCTGGTGGCGAGCCTGACAGTGCTGGGTACCGCTGGGGTCCTGCTCTGGGTGCACTGGGAGCTGGGCCTACTCATTTTGCTGTTCAATCCGCTGGTTATCTTCGCCACGATTCTGATCGGCAAGCGGGTCAAGGAGTTGAAGCGCCGGGAGAACAGCGCTTACGAAGACTTCCAGGGCGACCTGACCGAAACCCTGGATGCGATTCACCAACTGCGGGCGGCTAATCGGGAAAAGCATTACCTTCGCCAGCTGATCGACCGCGCCCGCAACGTGCGGGACCACGCGATCCAGTTCGAATGGCGCAGCGATGCAGCCAGCCGGGCCAGTTTTGCCCTGTTCCAGTTCGGCGTCGACGCGTTCCGGGCCGCCGCGATGGTAACCGTGCTGTTCAGCGACCTGAGCATCGGCATGATGTTCGCCATTTTCGGCTACCTCTGGTTCATGCTGACGCCGGTTCAGGAAATGCTCAACATGCAGTACGCCTGGTTCGCCGCCAATGCGGCGCTCGGGCGTATCAACCGGTTGCTGGATCTGAAAGAAGAGCCCCGCTATCCGGCGCTGGAGAACCCGTTCCGCGACCGTCATACCGTGGGGCTTACCCTGCGCAATATCCATTTCGCTTATGGCGAGGAGCAGGTGCTCCGGGGCATCAATCTGGAGTTGGCGCCCGGCGAAAAAGTGGCCCTGGTGGGCGCCAGCGGTGGCGGCAAGTCGACTCTGATTCAGGTCATCCTCGGCATGTACACACCGCAGCAGGGCGAGGTGTTGATTGATGGAGTGCCTGTTGAGCGCATTGGCTTGCCCTGCCTTCGTGAACATGTCGCGACCGTGCTTCAGCACCCGGCGCTGTTCAACGATACCGTTCGCCAGAACCTGACCCTTGGCCGGGACAAGCCCGATGCCGCGCTCTGGGATGCCCTGCGAATCGCCCAATTGGACGGCACGGTTGCGGCAATGCACGACCAGCTTGATACCGTTATCGGCCGACAGGGCGTGCGCCTGTCGGGCGGACAGCGTCAACGCCTGGCCATTGCCCGGATGATCCTGTCAGAGCCTTCAGTGGTGATCCTGGATGAAGCCACCTCGGCTCTGGATGCGGAAACAGAGTTTCAGCTCCATCGGGACCTCGAAGCTTTCCTCAAACAGCGCACCACGCTGATCATTGCCCATCGCCTCAGCGCCGTTAAACAGGCAGATCGTGCCTGTGTTTTCGAGGATGGCCGGATTATCGAAGAGGGTCACCACGACGAGCTCATTGCCAAAGAAGGGCTGTACGCCCAACTTTATGGCGAGCGCCAGATGTAATCCTGTCCCTAAAGTTTACTTCTCATTACAACAAAAAAAGATCTGTCGCTTTTTGCGTCCGTAAAAGATTGGAAATGCAAGTTCTAGGGGCTAAACGTTGCGTAATGCACCCATAGCCCGGTTTCAAACTTCTCTGCAAACTTGCGCGGATCTTTCACGGACAGGAAAAGTGAACAGGAAAACGACAAGTATTCTGCTTTTCGCCGCAGCTTTCCTTTTGGCACTTGCGCTCCCGGTGATGCCGTCGCTGCTGAACAATAGCGGCTTTTACGGGATGGCGATTGATGAGCCGGGAGAGAACCTGAATGGCTACCAGCCTCCGCAGAACGGACTTTCCGTTATTTTCTTTGGTTATCGCCAGTGCGGAACCGTTTGCCCGGTTCAATTGGTCAATCTGATGGAGTTGAGCCAGCTTTTGGATGGGGCTGAGGTCGAATTCCTGTTTGTCACCCTTGACCCGGAAAACGACACGCCGGAAGTGCTTGACCAGACCATGGAGAGTCTTGGGAAGGTGTTCAGATTCTACCGGCCAGAAACTCACCGGGCCGCTCAAAAACTGGCTTCAGCGTACAACGATTTTGCCGTTAAACAGGGTAGTTCCGAGGATGATCTCATTGCTCACAGCGCACATCTGCATGTAGTGACGGGAGAGTTCCGCAGAAGGCTGGTTTACACAACGCCAGATCTGAATCTCAAGCTGGTTGAACAGGATCTTCGCCGCTTACTAAAAGACAAAAATAGCGAGAGTTCCAAATGATGAGCGCAGTAAACAGTCAGTCTTACGAAGTTGAAATCCGGGAGCGCACCGATCGCCAGATGTTGTTGATCCTTCTGGCTCATATTCCGGTGGTCGGCTTGCTGGTGCCGATGGGCTATGGCACCACTATGTTCGCTCTGATTGCGTCTTTGCTGGTGGGAGGTCTTGCAACTGCCGGCTTCTTTACGATGCGTGGAACAAGGGCCTTGTCGTCACTGTTCGCAATCTGCCTGATGCTCTTCTCAGCCATCATGATCCAGGCGCAGTTGGGTCGCATTGAAATGCATTTCCACATCTTTGCCGCCCTGGCTCTGGTGATCATTTATCGGGACTGGCTGCCGGTGGTGGTCGCGGCAGGTACCATCGCTGTTCATCATTTGGCGTTGACGGGCCTGCAGCTGAGCGGTGCGTCCTTTGGCAACATGGCATTGATGATCTTCAACTATGACTGCAGCTGGTCGATCGCATTTCTGCACGCAGCTTTCGTGGTTTTCGAGGCGGCGATTCTGGTGTTCTTCGCGATTCGAATGGGTGCGGAGCAAAAGCAGTCGATCCAGATAATCGAGATTATTCGAGGATTCGATTCCAACAACGATCTGACGACACGTCTGGATGACGCGGACAAAAGTGTGACGGCCGGTTCGTTCAATAACATGCTGGAGCGGTTTGTCGAATTGATTTCCAGGCTCCGGGAGCTGTCAGAACAACTTCGCTCAAACGCTGATGACATGACCAGTGTCAGTGACACAACCACGCAGATTGCCAACGAGCAGCAGGTTCAGACTGATCAGGCGGCCACGGCAACCAATGAAATGTCCGCCAGTATCCAGGAAGTCGCCAGTAACGCGCAGTTGGCGTCCGATGCGGCCAGCAATGCTTCTGCTGCCGCCACCAGAGGTGGTGAGGCCATGGCTAACGCGTCGAAACTCACGGAGTCTACCGATGAAGCTCTTGAAAGCAGTGCTAATCGGGTTGATGAGCTGAGCGAAAAAATCGAATCCATTTCCTCTGTCGTCGGCTCTATCAATGCGATCTCCGAACAGACCAACCTGCTGGCCCTGAACGCCGCCATCGAGGCGGCAAGAGCCGGAGAGCATGGCCGTGGATTCTCCGTGGTGGCGGATGAGGTCAGGGCGCTTTCCCTGAGAACCCAGGAATTTACTGACCAGATTCGGGCTACCGTCGGCGAACTTAGCGACATATCAGAAGCCACCAAGGCTTCGATGGAGATGGGCCGGACCCGTTCTGCCGAGTCAACACGGGCCATGCGAGAAACCGGCGAGGCAATTCGCGAAGTTGAAGCAGCCATCGGCGAGGTTTCGCGAATGAATTACCAGATCGCATCGGCTTCGGAAGAGCAGGCAGCCACGTCGCTTCAGATCAATGAGAATATTCATTCCATCGCCAACCGGAACAACGATGTGGTATCCGAGGCGGAGCGGGTCAGAACCATGGCTTCAGACCTTGAGGCGGTCACCGAAAAACTGAATGAACTGGTGAAGCTGTATCGCATCTAAACCTTCCAGGAACTGATGTCGGAGAGTCGTCCGGCTCTCCGACGTTGGTCTGATATTCACCGCGCTGATGCCGAACATTCACCGGCCCGCGGTTGAACTCTCGTTAATTGCTGCAATAGTTAAAGGTGACTTCACGCTGTGGAGTCCTTTCATCAGGCTATTGCCCGGTATGGGATTGCTTTCCCGGTCGATGCGTTGCTGAAAGGGCTTCGAAAGAGCCTTCCGGAATACGCGGATAACGACGAAAAAGGAGGCACCACATGTCGAACGAAAGTCTCAGTAAAGACAGTCTGAATACCCTTTCCAGCCTGGATGCTGGCGGTAAAACCTTTCATTACTACAGCCTGCCCAAGGCTGCGGACACCCTCGGCGACCTGAATCGCCTGCCGTTTTCGCTCAAAGTGCTGATGGAAAACCTTCTGCGCAATGAGGATGGCACCACCGTGGACAGAAGCCACATTGATGCCATGGTGCAGTGGATGAAGGACCGTCATTCCGACACTGAAATCCAGTTCCGGCCTGCCCGTGTGTTAATGCAGGATTTCACCGGCGTGCCCGGCGTCGTCGACCTGGCTGCCATGCGTGAAGCGGTCAAGGCAGCCGGTAAGGATCCGGCGATGATCAACCCGCTGTCGCCTGTGGACCTGGTGATCGACCACTCGGTAATGGTGGACAAATTCGGCGACGCGTCCTCGTTCAAGGACAACGTAGCCATCGAAATGGAACGCAACCAGGAACGCTATGAGTTCCTGCGCTGGGGCCAGCAGGCGTTCGACAATTTCCGTGTGGTGCCACCGGGCACGGGTATCTGTCACCAGGTAAACCTGGAATATCTCGGCAAGACCGTCTGGCAGAAGGACCAGGACGGCAAGACCATCGCCTACCCGGACACCCTGGTCGGTACCGATTCTCACACCACCATGATCAACGGCCTGGGCATTCTTGGCTGGGGCGTTGGCGGTATTGAAGCGGAGGCCGCCATGCTGGGCCAGCCGGTCTCCATGCTGATTCCGGAAGTGGTGGGCTTCAAGATCACCGGAAAGCTTCGGGAAGGAATCACCGCAACAGATCTGGTGCTTACCGTCACCGAAATGCTGCGCAAGAAAGGCGTGGTGGGCAAATTCGTGGAGTTCTACGGCGACGGCCTGAAGGACATGCCGGTGGCAGATCGGGCCACCATCGCCAACATGGCCCCGGAATACGGCGCCACCTGTGGTTTCTTCCCGGTAGACGAGCAGACCATCAAGTACATGCGCCTGACCGGCCGTGAGGAAGAACAGCTGGAGCTGGTGGAAGCCTACGCCAAGGCCCAGGGCTTGTGGCGTGAGCCCGGCCATGAGCCGGTGTACACCGACAACCTGGAACTCGACATGGGCGAAGTTGAGGCCAGCCTTGCCGGCCCCAAACGCCCGCAGGATCGTGTTGCCCTGAAGAACATGAAGTCCTCCTTTGAGCTGTTGATGGAAACTGCCGAGGGGCCTGCCGAGAACCGTGAGGCCAACCTTGAATCCGAGGGTGGTCAGACCGCCGTTGGCGTTGACGACAGCTACAAGCATCATGCCAGCCAGCCCCTTGAGATGAATGGCGAGAAAAGCCGGCTGGATCCGGGTGCGGTCGTCATTGCGGCGATCACTTCCTGCACCAACACGTCGAATCCGAGCGTTATGATGGCCGCAGGCCTGATCGCCCAGAAAGCGGTCCAGAAGGGACTGAGTACCAAGCCCTGGGTCAAGACATCGCTGGCGCCGGGTTCCAAAGTCGTCACTGACTATCTGAAAGTGGGTGGCTTCCAGGACGATCTGGACAAGCTCGGCTTCAACCTCGTCGGCTATGGCTGCACAACCTGCATCGGCAACTCCGGGCCTCTGCCGGACGCGGTAGAGAAAGCCATTAGTGATGGTGACCTGACCGTGGCCTCGGTGCTCTCCGGCAACCGAAACTTCGAAGGCCGTGTGCATCCGCTGGTGAAAACCAACTGGCTGGCATCGCCGCCCCTGGTGGTTGCCTATGCGCTGGCGGGCAACGTGCGCCTGGATCTCTCAAAAGATCCGTTGGGTAACGACAAGGATGGAAATCCGGTGTACCTGAAGGACCTCTGGCCGAGCCAGCAGGAGATCGCTGAAGCTGTGGAGAAAGTGAAAACCGACATGTTCCGCAAGGAATACGCGGAAGTCTTCGATGGCGACGCCACCTGGAAGTCCATCAAGGTGCCGGAAAGCAAGGTGTACGAGTGGTCTGATAAATCCACCTACATCCAGCATCCGCCGTTCTTTGAAGGGCTCAAGGAAGAACCGGACGCGATTGACGATATCAAGGATGCCAACATACTGGCACTGCTGGGCGATTCGGTGACTACCGACCACATCTCACCGGCCGGTTCCTTCAAGCCGGACACCCCTGCCGGTAAATACCTGCAGGAACACGGTGTTGAGCCGAAAGACTTCAACTCCTATGGCTCTCGCCGGGGTAACCACGAAGTCATGATGCGTGGCACCTTTGCCAATGTGCGTATCAGGAACGAAATGCTCGACGGCGTGGAAGGCGGTTATACCAAATTCGTGCCCACGGGCGAACAGATGGCGATTTACGATGCCGCCATGAAGTATCAGGAGAACGGCACGCCGTTGGTGGTCATTGCCGGCAAGGAATACGGTACCGGCTCAAGCCGCGACTGGGCGGCCAAGGGTACCCGTCTGCTGGGTGTAAAAGCTGTGGTGGCCGAATCCTACGAGCGCATTCACCGCTCTAACCTGATCGGTATGGGCGTAATGCCACTTCAGTTCCCGGAAGGCACGGACCGCAAGAGCCTCAAGCTTACCGGTGAGGAAACCATCAGCATCGAAGGCCTGTCTGGTGAGATCAAGCCGGGACAGACCCTCAAGATGACGGTGAAGTACAAGGACGGATCCACGGAGACCTGCGAGCTGAAATCTCGCATCGACACCGCCAACGAGGCCGTCTACTTCAAGCATGGCGGCATCCTCCATTACGTGGTGCGGGAAATGTTGCGCACTGCCTGAGTGGACAGGGTGAAATGGCATAGCGGGCGGCCGCTATGCCGAATTCAAGAGATCAATGAGAGAAACGAGAGAGACATTATGACCGATCAACCGTTTCTGACCGACGTGAAAACCCTCAGAGAGCGGGCCCGCAAGCACATCGAAGAAGGAGCGCTTACCGAGGGCTACGGTGCCAACCGCGACAATGTCGTGAAAATCCTGAATGAGGCACTGGCAACCGAAATTGTCTGCACGCTGCGCTACAAGAGCCATTACTTCCGTGCCGACGGCATCAACGCCAATGTCGCTGCCCAGGAGTTCCTGGAGCATGCAGACCAGGAACAGCAGCACGCCGATTGGCTGGCCGAACGTATCGTGCAGTTGGGTGGGAAACCGAACTTCTCGCCCGAAGGTCTTTTAACGAGGTCCCACGCCGAGTTCGTTGAGGGCGATACCTTGCGGGAAATGGTGGTGGAAGATTTGGTGGCGGAGCGGATTGCCATCGATAGCTACCGCGAAATTGCCCGTTATCTGGGCGATCAGGACCCGACCTCACGGCGGATTATCGAGGAAATCCTGGCTCAGGAAGAAGAGCACGCCGACGATATGGCCGGCTTGCTGGAAGGGCTGGACAGCTGATTTATCGTGTTTTCAGCATACCGTTTGCGAGCCGGGGGCCTTATTGATTCCCCGGCTCCGCGAGCGGCAAGGTGATCCAGAAGCAGGCGCCAGATCCCTCTTCGGATTCGAAATCGACCTCACCGCCCATTGCCTGCATCAATTCCCGCGTAATCGCGAGGCCCAACCCGGTTCCTTCCTTGGTTCGTGAAGACGTCGAATTTGCCTGGGCAAATTTCTGAAAAATCCGCTCCCGGAAACTTTCAGGTACTCCGGGACCCTGATCCCGGACCTTGAGTTTCGCGTTATCTCCGGATTTGAGCAGATCCACCTCAACGGCAGCACCTCCGGGGGAAAACTTGATTGCGTTTGACAGAAGATTTGTTATGGCCTGGGTAAGCCGAACAATGTCGTAGTTGGCATACAGGTCTCGTTCCAGGACATTCAGTTGCACCTCGACGCCTCGCTTTCTGGCCATCGGCTGGATCTCTTCGATGGCTGCCTCGGCTGCTTTATCCAGTCTCTGGACAGACGCGTCGAACGTCACGTTGCCGCTGACCAGCTTTTCTATATCAAGAAGATCGTCGATAAGATGCCGCAGTTGTTTACTGTTACGCTGGGCAATAGCAAGCATCTGAGCGGTTTTCTCGTTGATTGGACCGGTTGCGCCGCCAAGGATCAGCCCCAGAGAACCGGATATTGAGGTTAATGGTGTTCGTAATTCATGGCTGACGGTGGAGATGAACTGGTTCTTCATTTCATCGATTCTCTGGCGTTCATCAACATTGGTGATGTAACCGTGCCACAGGATGCTGTCATCGGGCAGAGCCTCCGGTTGTGCCAGTCCCTCAACCCAGCTCCAGCCACCGGTATCCAGGCGCACTCGGTACCGGAGCTGCCATTGAGAAAGGGCCTGTGCAGATTCCTCAATCGACTTGAGCACCCCGGGAAGGTCATCAGGGTGTACCCGGGCTATGGCTTTGTTGGCGTCGATAGCCGCTTCTTCGGCGTCAATCCCATAGATCTCTTTAATGCCTGGGCTGGTGTAAGGAAAACTGCTGTGTCCGTCAGGCCACAGGCGGTATTGGTAAAGCATACCGGGCGCCTGGGTTACCAGTTTGTTCAGGGTTTCTGTGCGCTGGACGCGATAAAGGGTATCGGCCACCCAGTCTGCAAAGAGGGTGACGAACATCTCCTCTGTTGCGCTGAACGGGCGATGTCTGGGCGAGTGCGACGAGAAGTTTACGGTTCCAAAGATTTCGCCGTCGATCCAGATAGGCGCTGCCAGATACGTCTCTAGCCCGAAGATCTCGTAACACGGGCGGTTGGTGAATCCGGATTCGGCCATGTTTTGAATGGCAAACAATTTATGGCTGGATTCGAGGAGCAGGGAGCAATAGGTTTGTTCGAGGGGTAAGGTCGTGCCGTTTTCGATCGGGTTAGTGCCACGGGTGAAATGCCAGTGGATGGTATACACCGTGTCGGTGACCCGGCTGACAATGCCGGTTTCTAGACCCAGGTAGTCGCAGGCGATCCTCAGGGCTCTCGCCGCTCGCTCATCGGTGTCACCGGCAGAATCCAGCACAATCTCCGTCAGCACGTTGAGTGCTCGGGTACGATCCTCGGAGTGGTCCCGGATTGCACCGATCGAAAACTCGCGTTCCACGAGACCTGCCAGATCTCTCAGTGTCGTCTTCTCTTCCTCCGAAAAAAACCGAGGCTTTCGATCGATAATACACAGCGTTCCTACTCTGTGGCCCTGAGGATCATGAAGCGGTGCACCGGCGTAAAATCGGATATTAGGGTCACCGGTTACCAGGGGGTTGTCATGGAATCGCTCATCGTTGAGTGCGTTCTCGATCACTAGCGTTTCTTCGCTCAGAATCGCATGACCGCAAAAGGAGATATCCCGGCCGGTTTCCGTTGCGCCCAGTCCTTGCCGTGACTTAAACCATTGTCGGTCCTTGTCAATCAGGGAAACGAGAGCAATTGGAGCGTCAAGAGTTCGCGCGGCGAGCCGAGTAAGTCTGTCGAACCTTTCTTCAGGCAATGTATCCAGAAGCGCCAGCTCATTCAGGGCTGACAGTCGGTGGGATTCGTTGGGCGGGAACTCAGGCGTTTTCACGCTCGCCTCCAGCTTGCGAATGGTTCGACTTTGCCGCAGGTAACTCAACCCAGAAGTGGGCTCCCTTGTCGTAATAGTAGCCCACTTCACCATCCATGAGCCTGGACAGTTCCCTCGTAATCGCGAGTCCAAGGCCTGTACCGGCTTTGGCGCGATCTGTTCCTGATTCTGCCTGCTCGAATCGTTGGAACAGACGGGCTTCGAATGCTTCCGGAACGCCCTCACCTTCGTCCGCAACAGTGATTCTTATCTGTCCATCCGATGAAACGGAGGACCGTATACGTACTGAGCTTCCGACCGGTGAAAATTTGATAGCGTTGCTTATGAAATTATCCAGTATCTGCCGCAGCCTTACGGGGTCAGCGACAATTTGATGGTCTTCAGAATCATCCGGTTCAAGCAGAACACGATAATGATTGGCCATGGCGTTATTGCCCTGACAGGCACCAATAACAGCCCTTCGGGCACTCAGCTCTTGCGGGTAAATGGGCATCCGGCCGGCGACCGTCTTGTTGAAATCCAGCAGGTCTGATATCAGGTGCTGCAGCTGTTCGCTGTTCCGGAAGGCCACATCAGCCATCGCCGAAGCTTTGGGCGGCAAGTCGCCTGCGGCGCCGGAACGCAGTAACTGCAGAGAGCCATTGATAGAGGTGAGTGGGGTTCTCAGTTCATGGCTTACCGTGGAGATGAACTCGTCTTTCAGGCGGTCGAGCCCTTCCCGTTCCTTCATCAGGGTATTGAACGCCGCAGCCAGATTACGGATTTCCGGAGGGCCCGACTCGGAGACGCGTCCCGAGACCGAACCATCACGGGTCATGCTCCGTATTCTTCTGGACATAAGCTCAAGGGGGCGGGTTGCGGCGCGCGTGAGGGCCAGCGCTGCTGCCGCAAGCAGCAACGTGGCAAATACACTTGCCATCAGGAATTTCCGGAAAGATGCCCAGGCAGGTTGGGTGGCGGTTTCATAGGGGACGGCGCGTAGAAACATCCATCCCACCCGTTGGAGATGTTCAGTGGCATAGATCCACTTCTGGCCATCTCTGTCTGTTACCACGCCCGAGGTAACGCCTGAAAGGGCTGCGTCGATGATCAGATCCTCTCCCGGTGTCGGAAGCTCTGGCATGGGGGTGTTTGAGGCTAGCGAATCCACCTGAATGAAGCGTTCAGTGTCGATGACCTTGAACAATGCATTTCGGTTATTGCTTGAGGAAGAAGGGATCAGGTCGGATTGCTCAAGATTGATAATGCCGCCTGCAAAGCCCAACAAGTCCCCTTCGTCGCTTTCGATTGGTGCCAGAAACGAAAGTAGTGGGAGACCTGTTCTACGCCCGATGATCGGGCTGCTGATCACCGGTTTGCGGGTGGCGATCGCTCGTCTGAAGTGACTTCGGTCGGCGTAGGAGGTGCCGATCCGTCCTGGAACGAAAATATTCTCCGCGATGGCGACAGCATTTGCGTCCATCACGGTAAGTCCCTCACCGAAGTAGTTGCTGAGAGAGGTTTGGCGACCCAACAGGTTGTCCATTCGACGTTTGGAAATCAGTTTTTCGCCGTCGGTGAGCGTGGCTGCGAGGGCTTGTAATGCTGAAATGCGTGTTTCCAGGGAGCGGTTGACCTCGTCCGCCAGGCTTCGTGTTTCGATTAACTGCTTTTGTGTGAGTACCCGCTCGAAATCCCGAAGCAGTTCTGTGTAGGCGGTTCCCAGCAGAATCAAAACTGTAACGGCGCTGGTAAGAACGGTTATCAGGGCAATGCGGGTACCGAGGGACAAACTTTTCAAATTACTTCCTTGGAGCAATAGCCTTGCGGCCCGGAACGTGATTTCATTAGAGCCGAGAATAGTGGATTTAATCAGTGCGGCAAACTGTTTTTGCCGGGGGAAAGTGAGTGGTTTCGCAGTCCGATAATAGTGTCTCGGAGAAGTTAGAAGCTTTGAGAGCCAAATTTCTCGAGAGAGCTAACAATGATCTTCGGGAGCTGAGCGCCTACGCTGATCAGGCTCGTGCTGGCAAGTTATCTGCAGAGGGGCTCATCCGGTGCTATCAGTCTTTGCATCGACTTGCCGGATCGGCCGGGACTTTCGGTCTGCCTGAACTGGGACAGCAAGCCCGTCTGCTCGAAAAGAAGCTGAAAAGCCAGGCAGAAGAGTTGGGCGCGGCTTCCGGTATTCACCAGCAGTCTATCCAGGTTTCTGATGGCTTTGCCGACGGTATCGATTCCCTGGCGGGATTGGTGGAAACGAATTCCCGGAAGTCGCCTGTTTCCGCTCCTGATAAGACGGTTTCAACCGAACAACATCGTGTTGATGGCAGCCATGGCAGTCATGGCATGCAGGTGCGGATCATTGTGGTGGACTCCGACAGGACTGGTGGTGTTGGTTCGTTGTTGTCTGAGCTGGCACGCTACGGGTTTGTTTGCCAGTTTGTAGACGTGCACGACGAAGAAGCTTTGCGCAGTTCAGCCAGGGAAAGTGGCAGCGCTGCTGCCGTTCTTTGTTATGACTCCGTTTTGCCTGTCGTCATACCGCATTTGAAAAGCCGGGGAGGAACAGGCTCACGGCGCCGGCTGCCAGTGGTTGCTGTCGGTAACGATGACTCCTTTGCGAACAGTTACCAGGTTGCGAAAGCAGGTGCCTCAGCTTACTTCGCTGCCCCAATTGATGTACCGGAACTGGCTGAACGCATTGAGTCCCTGGCTGTGGAGCGCAGTACTGGCGTGAACGGCCGAGTCCTTATCGTGGAAGATGACGAGGAGTTAGCGGAGCACTATTGTCTGGTTCTCCGGGCCGCCGGCATTGAGGCACGATCTCTGACCGAGCCCGAGCGCCTGATGCCGGAGCTCTCTGCCTTCCAGCCGGACATCGTCCTGATGGATGTCCAGATTGGAGATTACTCTGGGGTCACCCTTGCTCGCCTCACTCGTTTCGAGTCCCGTTGGCTGAGTCTGCCAATCATTTATCTCTCTTCGGAGGACAACCCGGACGATCAGCTGGAAGCCCTGTCCAAAGGGGCTGACGAGTTTCTCGTGAAGCCAGTCTCGGATGATTACCTCGTCCGCTCAGTTCGTATTCGGTGTTACCGCGCCCGTCAGCTATCGGATCTGATGAATCGTGACAGCCTCACTGGGCTGCTCAAGCACTCGTTGATCAAGCAGGAATTGGAAAAGGAATTGGCCCGTTGCCGCCGTCTTGGACACCAGTCCAGTGTCGTGATGATTGATCTGGACTACTTTAAGCAAGTCAACGATACCTGGGGCCATCGCTACGGCGATATTGTGATACGGGCGCTTGCAAATCTGTTACGGAATCGCCTGAGAGAAACGGATATGATTGGCCGCTACGGTGGTGAGGAGTTCATGCTGGTTTTGCCGGATTGTTCGGTGCAGGCAGCGGCAAAACTGGTCAGTGGCATCTGCGAGAGCTTTTCCGAGCTGACCTTTCCGGTTGGTGAAAAAAGCTTTCATGTCACGCTCAGTGCCGGGGTCGCAGGCATCAATGACTTCGAAAGTGGAGAGTCGGCCCTGGAAGCAGCAGATCAGGCGCTTTATCGCCGCAAGCGTGGGGGTCGCGCCGGGGTTACAATTCACGACGCGCAGTAATGATGGTGTTTTCTACATATTGGGTGGTAGTCGTTTGAAAGCGCTAATCCTGGAAGATGATGATCTGGTATCCGAACTGCTGGAGACAGTGGTTGCCGGGATATACCCGGGCGCTCTGGTTAAAATCGCAGAAACCCTGGACGAAGCTTATGAATGTGTAAGGGCCAACACGTTCGATCTCTTCATTACCGATTGGAATTTGCCGGATGGGGCCGGGCTTGATCTTGTAAAACAGATTCGAAAAACAGATACCGACGTGCCCATCGTCATGGTCTCAGGGCGATCAGATCGTGATTCTGTGCTACAGGCCGCTCATTTTGGTATCGACGGATACATGACCAAGCCGTTCGACGTGAAGCAGTTGCACGAGCGTCTGGTGAAAGTACTAAAACCTTCGCAGACGAGCGTTCCTGATGTTTCCGAATTGCTTGAGAGCTCCTTGGAAGAGGTTGTTCAGTTGCCATCCGATGTCGATCCCGCGGATGTTCTCGAATTGATCAGCCGTCAGGATGACTTGTCACCTGCGCAACTTGCTGAGCGTTGGCGGGAAGAGGCGAGCGTAACCGCAAGGTTGATGGATGTGGCCAATAGCACGTCTTTTCGTCGCACTGGTAAACCGGTCGAAAGCTTGAGAGATGCCATTTCCTCAATGGGAGTAGCCCTCACGCTCAATCAGGTTCTGGCGCTGTCCCTGGATGTAACTGGTAAGTTGAAGCACGAGGCGCTGAGAGAGCTGTCGAGGACTCATTATGATGCCGCGCTCCAGGTTGCTAAAAAGGCCCAGACTCTCGCTATTAAGCTGAAAAAACCGCCGGTTCCTCTGCAGAAAGCCGGTTTGCTGAGCCGCGTCGGAGAGCTGGCGGTTCTGAAAGTGCTCAACGATTTTATTGCGCTTGGTGGCTCTCTTGAGATGACTGAAGCAGAGCAGCTGTTGCGCAAATGGTCACAGGCTTACGGCAACCGCCTCAAAGTGCAGTGGCGCTTGCCATTACGAGTAAGGGAGTTGATCGGAGCCGTCCATTTTTTGCCAACGGACTCCACCCAGGAGGATAGACTTATCATGCGCGCTGCAGCTATGTTGGCCGCTGGCAGTGATCGCTCCGAAGAGTGCCAGCGGCTTCTACGGCGTCTGGGAATTGATACAGAAGCGCCAGTGAAGGATTGACGACATGACAGCAGTCAACAGTCCCTCAATCTCTCGGGTAATGTACGTTGAGGACGACCCGGACATCCGAGCGATCGCTGAAATCGCCCTTCAGGATGTTGGTGGTTTCGAAATCGCGTTGTGCGAGTCCGGCGCCGTTGCTGTCGAGACCGCATCGGGATTTGATCCTGAACTTATCCTGTTGGATGTGATGATGCCCGGTATGGACGGTCCGACAACGCTCAAAGCCTTGCGAGAGCTCGATGGTATGGCCGATGTTCCCGTGATATTCATGACCGCGCGGCTGCAGAAGTCGGAAATCAGAGAATACCAGGAACTGGGCGCCCTGGGAGTGATCCCAAAACCATTTGACCCAATGACCTTGTCTGAGCAGATTGCAGAAATGGTGCAAGGTGCGCAGGGGTAGAGCAGGGTTTCTTCACTGGCGGTGGAAAGGTGCGAGTGAGTGTAATTTCCGGTAGTCTGGCGAGCCTTGAGTTCTGAATTTTAAATGAGGTATCCATGTCTTCCTCCCAGTCCCGGGACGAACTGAAAGCCAAGCTGAATCTTGAGACTTCTCGCATCCACTGGCACGAACTGCAGACCTACTTTGCGAGGGGGCAGGTCGTCAGGGTGTCGCCGGACCTGGATCTGCTTGAAGTGGCGACTGAGTTGGCGGCGGATAACAAAGCTCGTTTCGAGCAGTGGATGAACGATGGTCGCGTTGGTGAGGTTGCGCCGGACACCGCGCAGGATTGGTATGATCGCAATGCGGAACTCTGGGCGGTCGTCATAGCACCCTGGGTTCTCGTTCAGGACAGGTCAGGGCATGTTCTGCACTGACAGCATAACGCCATGAAGCTCCACTATTTCCACGGCCGTAGCCCGCTCCGGGATCTTGTCATGGTGAAAGACGGCCAACGCATCGAGCTACACATCCGGCCAGCAGGCGGCGGCCATTGGGGCCTGGTCGCTCTCTCTGGCCCAGACCAGGCGCGCCCGGATGGGCAGTTCTGCCGTGGGCCCTGGCCAACCCAGGCCCGGGCTGAATCGGTTCTGAGGAGCGTCGCCGGCACCATGATGGGAAAAGGCTATGAGCCGAAGCCCGGAGATTATGCGGTCTGGTCCGTTACCGCCCAACGTCTTGCCCGCACCATCGGCGTTCCCCAGGGTGAACAGGCCAGCCCGGATGCCGACCCCGACCAGTTCAAACCCCTGACCTGATAACCCCCTTTTTGTTTCGAGGACGCCATGCTGACTGGAGCCTTGCTCATTCTTGCTCCCCTTTTTCTGGGGTTTGCCATCGCCCTGGAAAACCGCCGGGCCATGACGGTGATCCATTACACGGTGGAGGCACTGGTTTACTTCATCCTGTTGCTGCTGGGCCTGGGGCTTGGCCAGATGGAGGGCCTGGCGGCGCAACTGGGTGGCATGGCGACTCAGGTACTGGCACTGGTGCTGGTGCTTTTCGTCGCCAACATGTTTGGGCTCTGGATGTTCCACCGCTGGCAGCCAATGTCCATCGAGCGGGTCGAGGGCAGTGTCAGCCCCGGATACCGCCGGCTTTTTCTGGCTGGCCTGAAACCGCTGGTGGCGGTTATTGCCGGGCTGCTTGCCGGCTACTACCTGTTGCCGGACATGCCCATGGCGGAACAGCTGGCGACGTGGTCTCTGATGTTGCTGCTGTTTCTGATCGGCCTGCAGTTGCGCAATGCCGGGCTGTCGCTGCGCAAACTGCTGATGAATCGTCAGGGGCTCGGTATCGCGCTGGCTCTAACGCTCAGTTCCCTGGTGGCCGGTGCCCTGTTGATACCCTGGCTTGGGTTGCCCTGGCACGACGCCCTGGCGGTTGCCTCCGGGTTTGGCTGGTACTCGCTGTCCGGCATTGTCATCGGCGAAGCCCTTGGCCCTGCGTGGGGCGGCGTGGCCTTCCTCAATGATGTGCTCAGGGAGATTGTTGCGCTGGCAATCATCCCCTTGTTGATTGCCAACAGGCCGGCCATGGCTATTGGTTATGGTGGCGCTACCGCCATGGACTTCACCCTGCCGGTAATCCGCAGCAGTGGCGGGCTGACCTGTGTTCCGGTGGCGATCGCCTCCGGTTTCTTGCTGTCTTTTCTCTCGCCGGTGCTGATGGGGGTGTTCCTGTCTTTGGGATAAATTGACACGGTGCAAGGCAAGTTGCGGTTTTACGGGTAGTATGTGAAACAGTAAACTATCGTTTATTGACAAATGTTAATGTCTTTACCCGGTCCGGAGCCTGATGCAACGCCGTGAATTCCTTGGTTTATCGATAGCAGCCGGACTGTCCGCGGCGGGATTGCCGGGTTGCAGCGATTCCGGCCCGCTGAGGTTCGGTATTCACCCCTGGATCGGCTACGAGCCACTGTACCTTGCCCGTGATTTCAACTGGTTGCCGGATACGGTTGCGCTGGTGCCGGGCACGTCTGCCAAAGACTCCATGGAAGGCCTGCTTTCAGGGGCGCTTGATGGGGCGGCGCTGACTCTGGATGAAACCATACGCGTCTGGTCGAGAGGGCTGGAATTGGTTGTGGTTGCTGTCGCTGATGTGTCCGCCGGCGCCGATGTTCTGATGGTCAAGCCATCAATCACCGAATTGACAGCCCTCAAGGGGCAGCGGATTGCGGTAGAGCTGGACGGTGTCTCCGGCGTTATGCTGTTTAAAATCCTCGAAGTCGCGGGGCTCGGTCGCAGCGACGTGATAAAAGTGGATTTGCCGGTAAGCCAGCATGCACAAGCCTGGTCCCGCGGTGAAGTGGATGCTTCCGTGTGCTACGAGCCAACAGCGTCACTCATAGAGAACGCCGGAGGCGTCAGACTCTTCGATAGTAGCGACGTTCCGGAAACCATCTTTGATGTGCTGGTGGTGACCCGGAAAGCGGCAGAGAGCAATTCCAGAGCGGTTCGCGACCTGTTGACCGGACATTTTACCGGCCTGCAGCACCTGGTGCGGAGCATGCACGACTCAATATACCGGATTGCCACCCGTCAGGGGATCAGCCCGGACGAGGTCCGCATGGCACTGGCCAGCGTTATGCTGCCGGATCTGGCCGCAAACCAGCGTTATCTCAGAGCAGCCGGACCCATCGAAACCAGGGCCGGATCCCTGTCTCGCCTGATGCTGGCAGAGGGGATGATTGATCAGAATCCGGTCATCCAGCGCTTGTCAGATTCTTCGTTTTTGCCGGCGAGGGTCTCTTGAACATTCGCCGGTTTGCTGTCTGTCTTTGTTTTCTGTTTGCCACGGAATTTGTGGCGATGACATCAGCCAATGCTGATGAAACACTGACTCTGGGCGTATTCGCCTACCGCCCGGATGACGTGCTCCGGGAACGCTACCAGCCTTTGACCGACTACCTGACCCTAGAAACCGGCATCCAGATAGAGCTCGAGATTCTCAACCAGGAGAATATGAGTCGGGCGATCGCCGCCAACCGGCTGGATTTTTTTCTTACCAATCCCAGCCATTTTCTGCTGATCCGAAGCGAACGCAGTCTGACCGGCGTTCTGGCGACTCTGGTCAGGCGCTCCGGCCAGTCTGCGACCGGCAGTCTTGGTGGCGTGATCTTTACCAGGGCCGAGCGCGACGACATTGAGCAGCTCGCCGATATTCGTGATAAGACCATTGCCTCACCCGGCGTTCATTTCCTCGGGGGCTACCAGACGCAGGTTCTCGAGCTGATGGATGCCGGTATTGATATCCGGAGAGTGAATCTGATTCGGTTTATGGGCACCCACGACCGAGTGGTTCGTTCGGTTCTCTCCGGAGATGCCGATGTTGGCTTTATCCGAACCAGCATACTGGAGCAGATGGCGCAGGAAGACCCTGATCTGTTTACCCGGGTGAAGGTTCTGAACCGTCAGCGGCTGGCGGGTTTCCCCTACGTTGTTTCAACCCGTCTATATCCGGAATGGCCCGTGGTGGCGCTGCCCCATGTCAACGAGCGGGCCGTCCGTCGTATCGCGTCGGCGCTTTTTGCGATTGAGCCGGAAGACGAGGTTGCGCTGTCAGTCGGCATTTCGGGTTTTTCGCCGCCCGCGGACTACCAGTCGGTTGAGTATCTGGCGCGCACTCTGCGGGTGCCGCCCTACGACCAGGCGCCCCAACTTACCTGGGTGGATGCGTTGCACCAGTATCGGCTCTGGGTCTTTACCATTCTGGTGTTGGTCATGTTGCTGGTGGCATCGTCGCTCTGGCTGGGCAAGAGCAAGCGGCAGCTGGCCGCGGAACAGAGGCGTCTGCGCCAGCTTATCCGGGGTTGGCCACAAGCTGCATTGCTGATCCGGGGTGGACTTTTCATCGATACCAACCGGGCTTCTGTTGACCTGCTCAGGTACACCTCCAGTGAATCACTGGTCGGCAAGGATCTGGCGGTCTTTTCGCCGGAATTCCAGCCAGACGGGCAGATCTCCCGACAAAAAATGGTGCCCATGCTGGCCCGGGTTTCGGCGGGTCAGGTGGAACAGTGCGAATGGGTTCTGAATCGCTCTGACGGCACGGAGATCTGGGTGGAGCTTACCATGGCGCCCGTCCACACCGAGGACGAACCGGAAGCTCTGATTCTTTGCTCCCTGTATGAAATCACTCTCCGGAAACACGCGGAACAGCGGCAGCGGCTGGCGGCGAGCGTCTTCGAATACGCCCGCGAGGCTATTTTCATTACTGATAATCACGGCATCGTGATTGATGCCAACGATGCGTATCTGGCGATAACCGGCCGGCCCCGCAATCGGGCAATAGGAAGACTGCCACCCCTACCGGTGGAGGAAGGCAGTGGTATTTTCGCCAGTGCCCGGTCTCAGGGCTTCTGGTCCGGAGAGTTTTCCAGCAGACGCAATGATGGCGAGCCGATTACCTTGTCGGTAACACTGAGCAGTGTTCGTGGCGATCATGGCGAAGTCTCGCATTTTGTCGGTATTTTCAGTGACATCAGTCGGCTTAAAGAGCAGGAAAGAAAGCTCCGGATCATGGCCCATTACGATGCCCTGACCGGAATGCCTAACCGGGTTCTGTTTGCCGACCGATTGCAGCAAGGCATGGCTCTTACCCGGCGTCAGAGCGGCAAACTGGCGGTGGTTTATATTGATCTGGACGAGTTCAAGCCGGTAAACGATGCCTTCGGTCATGAGGCGGGTGACCAGTTGCTTGTCGAGGTGGCCGCCCGTATGCGTTCGGAACTCCGGCAAGAGGATACTCTGGCGAGGCTCGGTGGTGATGAGTTTGCGGCCATCGTGATGAATGTTCAGGACGACGCATCTCTTGAGACCCTGTTGGTACGTCTTTTGGCGCGGGTGGCAGAACCTGTCTGGGTTGCCGATCACAGCGTCGAAGTTTCAGCCAGTATCGGCTACACGCTGTTCCCGCAGGCAGAGGATCTGGACGGCGACCAGCTCCTGCGCCAGGCCGACCAGGCCATGTATCAGGCCAAGCACCGGGGCCGCAATCGCTATGTCCGATTCTCTGATCCATCTTCCTGATAGCAGCCGTTGAACCACTCTATTCCGAGCTGTCCGCGGCTGTCAGCGTTCTCAGGCGAGGAATTTCCTGACATCAATCTTGTAGGTTTCCGGATCAACGGCTCGCAGAATCCGGTCCTGTGTGCCCGGTTTCGCGAGATCGAGGGTATCTACTGTGATCGGCATGCGGAATTTGGTGTGGTACATAACGCGCACAGTCGGCAGCCTCTGGTCACTTTCATTGGCTTCAACCACGACGCCAAGGCGACCACTTTCCAGAAGCACCAGCGAACCCACCGGGTAAAGGCCCAGGCACCGGATAAACTGTTTGACCAGACTGGGATCAAGGTGAGTGCCGCTCCACTCCAGAAGCTTCTTCAGACCCTGTGTTGGTGTCATGCCCTTGTGATAGACCCGGTCTGCGGTAATGGCATCGTATACATCGCTGATCGCCACCATGCGACCGTATTCCGAGATCTCATCACCCTTCAGGCCCTCCGGATAGCCTGTGCCGTCGAGGCGTTCGTGGTGCTGGGCCGCCGTGATGACGGTGAGCTCGCCAATGCCCTCTGTGGTAGCCAGAATGTCCCGTGAATGACGGGCATGGAGTTTCATCACTTCAAACTCTTCCGGTGTCAGGCGGCCGGGTTTGTGCAGTATTTCGTCGGGTGTGAGGATTTTGCCAAGGTCGTGGAGAAGTGCGCCCACAATGGTCTGATGCAGGACATCGGAGGACAGGCCACGATGGTTTCCGAACAGGGACATCAACACACTCAGATTTACCGAGTGTTCCAGAAGATAATTGTCCTTTTCCCGGATGCGCCCCAGGCAGCTTAGTGCGTTGGCATTCCTGAGCACGGAGTGTTGCAGTTCGTCCGCCAACTGGTGGATGGGCGCCACATCGATAGCGCTGCCCACCTTGGCGTGGTTCATGAACTCACCCACCAGCCCCTGGGCCTGACTATGGATCTGCTGGGCAATCACGATTTCTTCGGCGAGCGGAACATGCGGCCGCAAGCCTGGCGTCAGTTCACCCGCCTTTTGCAGGGCCGACTCGTTCCGACGATCCACGTCGGCGGCCGTTTCCGAGTCTTGGGAATCGAGGCCTTTTGAAGCGTCGATGTAGACAAACTCTACCCCCATCCGGCGGATTTTCTCGATGGTTTCCTCTTTTTTGATAACACCTCGCTTGCGCTGGGTGTTGTGGGGAATCCAGTCGTTGTTCAGGTCGGTTATGTACATGCCGACCTTGAGTGCGGAAATGGGGACGCGCTTGATCATTCGCTGGAGAAAAACGTCCTCAGGCTGTTGTGATACGTCTTGCCAATCACTTCGTCCAGAGGCAGCTCTTTCACCTCAGCGATTTTCTCGGCCACAAACGGCAGGTAGAAGGGCGCGTTTTCCTTGCCGCGGTAGGGTACCGGGGTAAGAAAGGGCGAGTCGGTTTCCAGCAGGATCTGGTTAATCGGAGCCATACGCACGATGTCGCGTACATTCTCGGCCTTGTTGAATGTTGTGATGCCGTTAAAGCCCAGGCACCAGCCCTGATCCAGGGCATACCGGGCAAGTCCCGGGCCGGAGGTGAAGCTGTGAATGACACCGCGGCGTTTCAGGGTGTCCTCAAATTCGCCAAGGATCTCGATGGTATCCTCGTCGGCTTCCCGGCTATGGATAACCACGGGCCGATCCGTGTCGCAGGCGATTTGCAGCTGACGCCGGAACACCTCGCGCTGAACATCTCGGTCGGCGTTGTCGTAAAAGTAGTCCAGCCCGATTTCGCCCACCGCAACGATCTTCTCGTCCCTGGCGTGGGCACGGATTTCGGCTTCTACGTCATCGGAATAGCTTTCAGCGTCGTGGGGGTGGATGCCCTGGGTGCCATACACCCAGGGCGCAACGTGGCTGAGCTCCCGCACCCTGGCGAGGTTGTCCGGGGAGACCGCGATGGTGATCACTTTCTCGATATTGACCCCTCGTGCCTGCTCCAGGGTTTCCTCGAGCGGACGGTCCTTGAGGTAATCCAGGTGACAGTGGGTTTCAATGATCGGGTGATCAAATACGGGAATCTCGCGACGTTTTTTACTCATTGCCGGGTACTACACTCCATCGCAACCTGCAAACAGGCTGCTATTCTGTGAATTCGGGCTCACAAGTTTACCAGCTTGTACGATTGTTGACCTGTATTACCTCCATAGGGACTTGCACGGAGTAATTTGATGAGGTTGTCGGCGTTTACCAGTTCGTTTCTTTATGAACCCGGGAAACCGAGATTCCGGGATTACCCGACTTTTCTGGATGGCGATGACACCACCCTGCCAGGGTTGGAAGCCAGTCTGGATCAGATTGGTGAATATCAGCGCCGGCTCTGGGCAAACCAGTCCAGGGCGGTTCTATTGGTTACCCACGGCCCGGACACCAGCGGAAAAGACAGCCTGATCCGTACTCTGGCAACCTACGCCGACCCCGCTGGTTTCCATGCCTGGTCGTTCAGCCGGCCCAGGGGTGCCGAAACCCGCCATGACTTTCTCTGGCGGGTAACGCCGTTTCTGCCCGGATTTGGCCAGATGGTCGCTTTCAACCGCAGCCATCATGAAGCGGTGATCGCCGAGCGGGTTTGGCCGGTCCACGCGCCTGAAAGCTACAACTGGCAAAACCGTTACCGCTCCATCCGGAACTTCGAGAATCATCTGGTGGAAGAGGGCACCACGGTGATCAAGATCTGGCTCAACCTGTCTGAGGATGAGCATCGCCAGAGGCTTCTCAAGCGTCTGGACAAGCCGCGCAAGCGCTGGAAGTTTGATCGGTCCGATATCGATGGCTGGGAAAAACGCAGGGAGTACGAAGCGTTTGCCGAGGAAGCCATTGCCGCGACCCATACAGAGCAGGCACCCTGGTTTATCGTGCCGGGAGATCGGAAGCCCCAGGCGCGCCCGATTGTCGCAGCCATACTGGCTGAGCAATTGCAGAATCTGGCGCCGGAATATCCGAAAGAAGATGAAAGCGTTTTGAAAGAGTACCGGCGTCTGCTGGCGAAAAGCGGCGTGAAATAAACACAGGGGAGGAATGCATGCACATTGCTGTTGTTGGTGGCGGCGTGGTGGGAATGACCACCGCCTATGAACTGAATCGCCGGGGCCACCAGGTGACGGTGCTGGAACGTCATTCAATGGCCGGCAACGAGACCAGCAAGGCCAACGCGGCCCAGCGATCCTATGGCGTGGTGTATCCCTGGGCCGATCCCGCGATTGTGTTCAAGGCCATCCCCTGGATCCTCAAGCAGGATGGCCCCCTGAAGCTACGCTTCCCGCCGTCTGTGGAAACACTCAAGTTCATGTTCGCCACGCTCCGTTACGCCTGGTCGCCAGGGCTGTTCGGGTTGAATCGCCGCGCCATGTTGCGCCTCGGTATCCACAGCCGGGAGCGATTCCTGGCGCTTGAGAAGGAGCTTGATCTGTCTTTCGATGGCGACCACCAGGGTCTGCTGCACCTGGCAAGCACACCGGAAGCGCTGGAAGGCTACCGGACGACCCATGAACTGCTGAACGAACTGGGCATCCCTTCCCGTTTGCTCACACCCGAACAGGTGCGCGACGCCGAGCCCGGCATGGTTGGTAATGGTCCGCTTTATGGCGCCCTGAGCTATGACACCGACGGAACCGGCGATTGCCACAAATTTTCCCGGGAACTCGCTAAAGCCTGCGAGGCAAGGGGGATAGTGGTTCGTTACAACGTGGAAGCGGAAAAACTGATTGCCGATGACCAGAGGGTTAGCGCAGTTTCAGTCAGAAACAGCGATGGCGTGATGGAAACGCTGGAAGCAGATGCCGTGGTGATCAGCGCCGGGTGTTGGTCCAACCACCTGGTTCAGCCCCTCGGCCTCGAACTGCCCATCTATCCGGTAAAAGGTTACAGCCTGACGGTCCCCATGAAGGACCCGGAACGAGGCCCCGCCTCCACCATTCACGATGACAACTACAAAGTGGTTTCCACCCGTTTGGGCAATCGATTACGCGCCACAGGGTTTGTCGAGCTGGCGGATTTCAATAGAGACATTCCGGAGGCGAGGCTGGCCACGATCCGAAAATCGGTGGAGTCCCGGTTCCCCGGATGCGCCGATCTCGACGCCGCCGAAACCTGGACCGGCTTCCGCCCCATGACCCCGGATGGTCCTGCGATTATCGGCCGCGGTCCCCGAGACAACCTCTACCTCAACACTGGCCACGGCACCTTCGGCTGGACTCTCTCTGCCGGCAGTGCCGATGTCATCGCCCAGGTAATTGAAGGCGAGGAACCGTCCGTTTGCCTGGATGCCTTCCGCCCGGGAAGATTCCAGGAGTAGGCTCAATACCCCGGTGCGCGCAAAAGGCCCGAGAGCGGGGCTATCCGTCCTGCTCCGCCTCGGAATTCGAGCGCGACTGAGATCTGCAATCCACAGCGCGCTCAATGTTCGAGCACAGCGTATGAACAAACCCGATATCCCGATCAGACAATAACGGCAGCCGCTCAAAGAGCCAATGGGACAGTTTCCCTTCCGGCGGTGTGTCCAGTTCCGGTAGCAAGGTTTCGAGTCGTCCACGAAGCGCGCCAAGACGATGTTCACCTGCGGGCTCAATCTGGCTCTCCGTAGCGACCGATAGTCCGGACATTTCCCAGGCATAGAGCATCACCGACTGGGCAAGGTTCAGGGAGGGGTAGGTGACCTTCATGGGGATGCCGGTAAGCAGATCGCAGAGCGCCAGCTCTTCATTGGACAGCCCGCGATCTTCCCGGCCAAAGACCAGTGCTGCGGTTGCCACGGACGCACCCTTCGTGGCCAGAACCTTCCGCAGATCTGAAGGGCCGTGCCAATCCTGGCGCTGATGCCGGGTCTTGGCGGAGGTGCCCATCAGCAGGTCTACGGAGTTTCTTACCGCCGCCAGATCGGGGAAAATGCGCGCATTGTCCAGGATGTGGTCGCTGCCATGGGCCAGCCAGTGGGCTTCGGGGCGGGTGTGCAGATCGGAATTGACCAACCACAGTTCGCCGAAGCCCATGGTGCACAACGCACGGGCGGCTGCACCGACGTTTTCCGGAACCTTGGGTTCAACAAGTACAAAGGCCAGTTGCATGACGTTACCTCCGGCGGCGAGTTTACACCACGGCGCGGAATCTTTTTACCAGCATTGGCAGCAGCTGAACGACTGGCTGGTACAGCATTCCGAGTTCTGGCAACCGGCGCCGTTCATGACGCCGGAGCCCGCCTGGGCGCGTCGTTATCCGGAACTGGCCACCATGCTGGCGGAACTTACCGATGGGGAATGCCAGCAACTGGATGGCAGCCCGGTTGAGTTGGCGGCTCGGGTAGCCTCATGGTTGCCGTCCCTCGTCCGTTACGCCGACATGGTTCAACTGCCGGAGCTGTTATCGGCACCCGAAAAGGCATCAGAGGCGACTCTCCCGGAAATCCGGGCCACGGATATGCCCGGTCGGAAACGCCTGCAGTCGGGCGCCTTTACGGCGGCACTGACGCCGCTGGAACACCCCGCCCTGGACTGGTGCTGTGGTAAGGGCCATCTGTCCCGGACACTGGCGCCGTTTTGCCCCGGTGAGATACAGGGTTTCGAGTGGAATCCGGAGCTGGTGCGCGATGGCAACCGACTGGCTCAACATTTCGGAGATCCCGTGTCGATCCGCTGCCAGGATGTCATGGCAGCGGATTTGTCGTTTCCCAGCCGTCACCACGGTGTCGCACTGCATGCCTGTGGCGATCTGCACCGGCAGTTGCTGAAGCGAGGCAGTGAAGCCGGTTTGCCAAGATTGAGCATCTCGCCCTGCTGCTACCACCTCACCGAGATGGAACACTACCGGCCGCTTTCACAGCGAGTGGCGGATCACCAAGAAGCGCTGCAGCCGAGCCGTAACGATCTTCGGCTTGCGGTTCAGGAAACCGTGACGGCACCGGCCCGGGTGAGGGAACAGACCCGCCTTGTCAGCCAGTGGCGCCTGGGATTTGATGGTCTGCAGCGGCAACTTCGTGGGTGTGATGAGTATCTGCCGGTTCCTTCGAATCCGCCCCGCCTTTTGAAAGAAGGCTTTCCCGCCTTTTGCCGTTGGGCGGCGGCAAAAAAACAGCTCCGATTACCCGATACGGTGGACTTTGATCACTGGCAGGCGTTTGGCGTGCAACGGCTGGCCGAGGTTCGCCGCCATGAGCTGGTCAGGCATCTGTTCCGGCGTCCTCTGGAGCTCTGGATGGTGTTGGATTACGCGCTTTTTCTGGAAGAGCAGGGGTACAGGGTCAGGCTGGGGCATTTCTGCGACCGTTCACTGACACCCCGCAACCTCCTGCTTGATGCGGTCAGGGTTTCCGGTACTCAACCCGTTCAACACAGCCATCCCTGAAATACACATAGGTCAGCTCATAGAGCGCGCCATAATAGCGGGTCTGGTAGATCCAGACTTCCTGGGGGCTGGTGTAGGTTTCAGGAGGGTTGCCGAAAGCACGGCGCACGTTGTCCCGGGTCATGCCCCGCACCACCTGCTCGCGAACCAGATAACGACGCAAATCGGTGGAGTTGATAAAACGGCATGTGCCGGCCTCTTTTTCTTGTTCTGACTCTTCGATCTGTTCTTCTGGATCAGGGGACTCCTGCACCGGGAGGTTCTGATTGAAACTGCCGCCAATGCGGTTATCCCGTAGCTCAAGCGATTCAGCATTCTCGCCGCAGGGCTGGTCCGAGAACACCGTATTGCCGTCTTTTTCGCAGCGAAAAACCTGGGACTGCGCCGGCACTGCCAGAACAGAGAGCGTGAAGATCAGTGCCATGGCTCTGAGCATCGGTTCCTCGCATTTTTGCAGAAACAAAAAAGGCGCCCGAAGGCGCCTTTTCAAACCACTCAGGTAAAACCTTAAATTAACGGCGAACCTGAATGCGCGCTTCAACCCGGCGGTTGGCAGCTCGGCCGTCCGCTGTGTTGTTGGACGCGATCGGCTGCTCCTCACCATAACCTACGGCTTCCACTCGTGCCGGATCAACACCCAGAGGCCCGGTCAGACGGCCGGCAACTGCTTCAGCGCGACGCTGCGACAGGAACTGGTTGTAGTCCGCGTCGCCGCGGCTGTCAGAGTGACCGGCAATCTCCACGATGGTTTCCGGATTTTCTTTCATGAAATCAGCAACACGACTGATTTCACTGTCGTAGGCGTTCCCAATCACAGAGCTGTTGGTCGGGAAATTCACTTCGATGGTGAAAGTCTGGATGGTCTCAACGACACCTTCACAGCCGGATGCATCCACGTCTGCGCCAGCGGTGGTGTCCGGGCACTGGTCTTTGCTATTGACCACGCCGTCGTTATCGCTATCCAGTTCACAACCACGGCTGTTAACTTCCGCGCCGCGCGGTGTGTCGGGGCACTGGTCACGACTGTCGGCCACGCCGTCGCGATCCGAATCCGGCTCGCAGCCATTGCTGTCAACGGTTGCGCCAGCCGGGGTGCCGGGGCACTGGTCCCGTGAATCCGGCACGCCATCACCATCTGCATCTGCCGGGCGCGCAGGCGCCGGAGCCGCTTGCGCCACGGTGCGGGTAAACGCGAAACTAATGCCCAGAGAGACCTGAGTGTCGAAGGTGCTTTCATCAATGCCGTGGAATTCACGGAGGTCACCGCGCAGTGATACGGCGTCGCTGATGTTGTAACGGAAGCCGGTACCCACGTTCACTCGGGTTTCGTCATGGTTGCTGCCCGCAGTGCGAACGCCACTGTTGTCCGAACCAAAGTCTGCATGGCCTGCGCCCAGAGACACGTATGGGTTCCAGGCTTCGTCCGGCCCTGCAAAGTAGTAGGTACCGTCAACCCGAACTTCATCAAATTCCGATTCGCCCGGCACGTATTTGCGGTCTGCATCGGCACGTGAGTAAAGCGCCTCCACCGACCAATGAGGACGGAAGCGGTATTCCACACCAACGCCGAAGGTGCCGGTTTCGCTCAGATCGCGTTTGTCGTCAAACAGCTGAAAACCTGCAAACGGGTTGATGTAAACGGTTTCCTGACGATCGGCCATGGCCGGGGTTGCCAGGGTAGCGGCCAATACAGCCGCGGAAATCGGACGCATGACGTTCATGCAGAACCTCCTGTTCATTGTCGTTGTGGTACCGCACTTCCTCATGATAAGTGCTTGTATACCCGGAATTTAGGCCAGTAGGCCAAAAAAAACAAAAAAATGATACGGATTGTTACGTCCGCAATTGTACACAGTTGACCTTTACGTACCCGAGGTCGTTTCAGGCCAGAGCGGAAAAATACAGATGCGCGCTTTTTTTACTGAAGTTAAGCATCTCGCCGTTGTCGAAATGCACCTCGAAAGAATTCTCATCTTCGGCGACCACCGAGCCGGGACCAAAGATCGCGTGGCCAAGACGTTTTTGATGCCAGAGTGGTTCCGTTGAGTTTTCGAATGTTGCCGCCTGGCCCTCAAGGGTGACGCTCTCCCGGTCGGCGTAACGCTGGCTGACCGGTGTCAGGGGGGCAGTTAACCGAATGGTTGATGTTTCTGCCGGAGATCGATCATCCAGCCAGCGACCGAATTCCTCGGCAAGTTCAAAACAGCACTCTTCCACGAAACGGCTTGGGCCCAGATCGCCGTCCAGGTGCGGTTGCTTGCTGGCCGGTCGGGTGATCATGTGCAGCCGCTGGCGTGTGCGTGTCATGGCCACATACAGCAGCCGTCGCTCGCTTTCCAGAAATGCTCTGGCATTGTCCTGGGGGCGGGGGCTGTACGGCAGGTATTTCTCCTGTAGTCCGGGAATGATAACTGTTGGCCATTCCAGACCCTTGGTGCGGTGAATCGTTGAGAGCAGCACCCCACCCTGCTGTTTTTCTCCCGCCTGTTGTTTGAGGGTTTTCAGGTGTTCCAAGGCGCCTTCAGCTGTGACATCAAGGCTTTTAAGGTACTGCCGGAATCCTTGTATCGTATCGATCCGTTCCTCGGCACTCTCATGCGTCAGCGCCAGGCTGCGGATGCCCTCGTAAAGATCAGTGTGCTCGGCATAGACGCTGATCAGTCCTGCAACCGGACCTCCGTAGCTGCGCAGTTGGGCAAGCACTTCGCCGAGTTTCCGGAGCTTGCGGGCGGCCATGGGCGCCAGCGCGTCGAAGTCCATCGCCAGCAGACGCTCGTGCCAGCCACTGGAAAATCCTGCCAGGAAACGCGCCAACTGCTCCAGCTCCGGCTCTTTCAGACCCACATGAGGAAAGCGCAACAACTGCCGTGCCAGCTCCAGGCGATCCTCGTCCGGCAGGTTTTCCAGTTTCCCGGTCACCACCATCAGAAGGGCAGTGATCGCCTGAACTTCCCGGCTGAACAGCGCGCCCTTGCCGGCATCAATCCGGTAGGGAATCTGACGAGCCAGCAACTTCAGCTCGATAGGGACACTCTGACTCCAGACCCGGAACAGTATGGCCGTGCCTGCCAGAGCCGGTTCCGGTTGGCCCTGAAGAATTTGAAGCACGGCATCGGCATCGCTTTCCGACCGATGCAGGGTGATCTCCGTGCCGGGTGTGGAAGCGTGGGAATGGCAAAGCACATCCTTGCGACCGGTGTTGTGGCAGATCAGATGGTTGGCGAGCAAAGCGACGCGATGGCCGTACCGGAAGGTATAGCTGAGCGTCTGCTCCAGCGGGCTTTCGAACTCATCGCTGAACCGCTTGAGAATAAACTCGGGCTTTGCGCCCCGGAACTCGTAGATCGTCTGGTCCGGGTCGCCAACAACCGTCACCCGGGCCCGGTCTCCAGCCACGTAGCGCAGCAGCAGGTGCTGGATTTCATTGGTGTCCTGGTACTCATCCACCAGAATCAGATCCATCTTGTTGCCCACCAGCCGCTGCAACGGCGGATTCTGGTGAATCGCCATCACCGGCTCGTACAGCATGTCGGCATAACTGATCCGGCCCTGGCTTTTACGCCACTGCTCGAAGCTGTGGAACAGATCAATGAGGTACTTGTGCTTGTCCGAATACCCCAACTCCTCAAACACGATCTCCGCCGGTGACAGCGTTGTCTTTACCAGATCAATAAACCCCGTCGCCGTCTCGACAAAATCCTTCTTGTTGCGCCGTATCTCATCCGCCAGATCCTCCGGCGCCAGCCGTCGGGTCAACTGCCAGGCCTGGAAGCTGATCTCCTGCTCGGTCAGGATTTTGTCCGAAAACCCCGGCAGATAGCCCTCCCGAACAAACCTCTTGTACAACCTCAAGCCCATGGCGTGATACGTCCGTATCTCTGGCAGCGCCAGCCCGCTCCGGGCGCACACCTCCTGCAGCTTGCGCTCGAAATCCACCCGGGCGCTGCGGTTGAACATCAACACCAGCATCCGGTCCGGATCGTGGCCCTGTTCCAGCAGATACCGGATTCGCCAGGCCAGCGTCGACGTCTTGCCACTGCCGGCTACGGCGGTAATCACCGAATGCTCATAGCCCGCGGTGATAATCGCCCGCTGCTCATCGGTGAGGAAGTCCGGAAGGTTGGTGGTCTCAGGAATTTGGGGTTCGGTCGGCATGGCCGGTATTGTAACGGCCTGCTGGTAGAGCGGATACCGCTCCCGCATAATTGCGATCAAAACATGAGAGCGAAAGGGTCTTAAACATGGAAATGTCCGAATCGGTAAACGTACTTGGCGAAAAACTCGAAACCTGCGGCAAAGACCCGATCACCGGCTTTTACCGCGATGGCTGCTGCAACGTCGGCCCGGATGATTTTGGCCTGCACGCCGTCTGCGCCGTGGTAACCGACGAATTCCTCGAATTCTCCAAAGCCCAGGGCAACGACCTCAGCACCCCCAGGCCTGAATTCGGTTTCGAAGGCCTGAAAGCGGGCGATAGCTGGTGCCTGTGTGCCGGCCGCTGGCAGGAAGCCTTTGAAGCCGGCTGTGCCCCCAGGGTTCGACTGCGGGCCACCCATCGGGCTGCCCTTGAAAAATGCGCCCTGGACGACCTCAAGTCTCATGGTGCCGACCTTAGCTGATGAGCCATTCCGGACCCGATGCCAAAGCGGATCCGTCCGCATGGCGTGCCCTGCAGGACAGCCTCACCGCCAACGGTGAACGCCGACTGGTTCTGCTTGAGGGTGATCGGGAACAGAACCTCAGGTGGCTTTCCGGTCTGTTACCCGGGTTGGAAATACAGAGCGGCCTATGGACGGGACCAGCGGATCATAGCCCCGATACCCGGCTGACCCGGGTCACGCCTCCCGGGGCTCGAAAGTGGCTCGGGTGTGAAGTCTCGCTTATCGTCTGGGATGGCTGGCACGGCAATCCTCCGGATGCCTTTGCCGCGCTCTCGGGTGCGCTCACCGCTGGTGGCCTGCTGTTCTGGCTGATGCCGCCGCTGGCAGAGTGGTCCCGCTTTGCGGATCCCGATTACTCGAGAACCGGTCTGGAGCATGGTCCGAACCATCCGTTTGCTGCCCGCATGGCCGACCTGCTTGCCGACGATGATGCGGTCATCCGGGTGTCGCCCGACCGTCCGGAATCACGGCCGCCGGTTCCACCCCTGCCTGAGAAACGCTTTCGAATCGCCGCCACCCGGGATCAGGAACAATTGGTTCAGCGCCTCGTCCGTTTTGGCCTGGGCCGACGGCGCCGGCCGCTGGTAGTGACGGCGGACCGGGGCCGTGGCAAATCTGCGGCGATGGGCATGGCTGCAGCCGAATTGTTGCGCCAAGGCAGGCAGGACATCGTGGTTACCGCGCCCTCGGAGCAGAATGTGGAGACCCTCTTTCGCCACGCCCGTGAGTCTCTCGGGGACGAATTGGCCGAAGCCAGCCCGGGGATACTCGCCTCCCGAACCGGTGGCCGCCTGAGGTTTATGCCGGTGCGTGACTTGCTGGCTTTGCGGCCGGAAGCCGAAGTGGTCCTGGTGGATGAGGCAGCAGCGATTCCGGCGCCGCTGCTGAAATCGGTTCTGCTCGGCTGGCCGAGAGTGGCGTTCGCCACCACGGTTCATGGTTACGAAGGGGCTGGCCGGGGCTTTGCCATTCGTTTTCGACAGGTCCTTGATCAATCAACGCCCCAGTGGCAGTCGGTAACGTTGAGCGAGCCGGTACGCTGGTCCATGAACGATCCGCTGGAAGCCCTGATTAGCCGACTCTTTTTGCTGGAGGCCGACGGTGGTCGCTTGCCCGGTAAAACTGAATACAGCGCCGGCGAGCTGGTCATCGAACCCTGGGAGCCGGCAACGGCAAGTGACGAAGCTCTGTCCCGTGCCTTTGGGTTGCTGGTGGATGCCCATTACCGGACCAGCCCCGCTGATCTGAGGCAGTGGCTGGATGACCCGGCCGCCCGTAGCTGGCGCGCGCGAATTGGCGATCAGACGGTTGGTGTGCTCTGGTGCGCGCTCGAAGGTGGCCTTCCGGATGAGCTGGCACAGCAGGTCAGTCTGGGTACCCGGCGAATACGGGGCCATCTGCTGCCGCAATCGTTGGCCAGCCACAGCGGCTATCCCGAGGCCGCGGTCCTGCGGGGTCTGAGGGTTGTCCGCATTGCAGTATCAGACGAGGTCAGACGCGCGGGCATTGGCCAAAGCATGGTGCAGGCTGCCAGGGCGTATGCCGCCGAGCAGGATGTTGATTACCTCGGAACCAGCTTCGGTGGCAGCGCTGACCTGCTCGCGTTTTGGCAGACCTGCGGTCTGCATGTGGTCAGGGTTGGCTTGCAGCAGGAAGCATCCAGTGGCGAATACCCACTGCAGATGGTGGCCGGCTTTTCGCAGGCTGGTCGCGATCTGGAAGGGCGCATCCGCAACCGCCTGGCCGATCATTGGCTTACTCTCTTGCCCGGCAACTGGCAGGGGCTGGAGCCAACATTGCTGGCCGGGATAACCGCCGATCTGCCCACCGGGCCGACGCTGGACAAGGATGATTTGCGGGATCTCCGCAATTTCGCCAATGGGCATCGTGGCTTTCAGGTTACTGTCCCGGTATTGCGGAAGCTGAGTCAGGTGCCGGGGATCATGGCGTGGCTGAAAAGCCATGAGGCGCTTGCGGTCTGGTGCCAGGGTGTTCTTCAGGGGCGGCCCTGGTCCGCGCTGCAGGCGGACAGGCTTTGCCTGGGCCAGAGAGAAGGCGAAGATCGTCTGCGACAGGTGGTGCGTGATCTTTTGAAGGATGGCCCGGGTTTGTGACTCGCTCGATTTAATTTCCGCCGGTGTCTGCCCAGAATGGGCTCTCGTATCCTTTCAACGAGATCCACAGAGACTGTTTGTTATGGCCAAGGGAACCGGCGCCTTCCGTTTTTTGCTGATATTACTTCCGCTTGTTGTTTTCCTGTCCGCCTGCGCCTCCCCGAACCAACCGGTTGCTCTGAGCCCCGAGGCCCTGGCCGAGGCGGATGCACTGCTGGTTTCAGCCGCCGGGAATGGTGAAAAGCGGCGCGTGCAGCTGTTGTTGTCGGCCGGCGCCGATGTGAACACCAGTGACCAGTACGGGTATACCCCCGTGATGCGGGCGGCGGAAAACGGCCATCTGTCGGTGGTGAAGGTATTGGTGGCAGCCGGTGCCAACGTCAACGTGAGTCAGGGGGGCGAATCCCTGCTGATGAAAATCGTGGCCAACGGGGATTTGCTGACGGCGGAGAGGCTGGTGGCGGCCGGAGCCGACGTCAATTACGAGGCGAGCGATGGCCAAACGGCACTGGACGTTGCCCGCGCCACCAACAATCGGGATCTGGAAATGTTGCTGGTGCAGGCGGGCGCCGAGTTCTAGCGCCGACCGGCTTACTCCAGGCCCATCGGATCCGTCTCGTCATCCCACTCCGGGGTGAAATGAGCCGCAACCACGTCTTCCGGCACATCGGCCACGCTCGGGTAACTCCATTTTGGCTGACGGTCCTTGTCGATAGCCAGAGCCCGGATTCCCTCTGCCAGATCAGGCCGGCGGATGCATTCGGAAACCATCGCCAGTTCCATGCGGAAGGCGTCCTTCAGGGACATTTGCTGCGCTTTCTGTAACTGGGTCCAGACCAGCCATGCAGAGACCGGGCATCCGTTTCTGAGCGTGTTCATACACGCATGCCACCAGTCGCAGTCAACCTCCGCTGCAAGCAGTTGATCAACGATGTCCGGAAGTTCATCGCCGGCGCTCAGCCTGGCAATCCGCTGTTCGTGCCGGGCGAGGTGGCTGGGTGGCAGTGTCCGGTAATCCGGTGTCTGGATCTGGTTGAGTAACCTGAACAGTCGATTGTCATCGGCGGCGGTTTGGCCGGTCCAGCGTTCCGAGGCCAGTCGGTCAAGCAGGCGATCCCGGTCCTCCGGCAGGATGGCCATGTCGGCGAGACCAACCCGCAGCGTATCGCTGACGTTCAAACGGGCGCCGGTCAGCCCCATGAACAGCCCCAGCCTTCCTGGCAGCCGTTTCAGAAACCAGCTGGCACCCACATCCGGAAACAGCCCGATCGTGATCTCGGGCATTGCCAGCGTGACATCGGGTGTAACCAGCCGATACCGGCAGCCTGAGAACACACCAAGACCGCCGCCCATCACCACGCCGTGGGCTATACCCAGCACCGGCTTTGGGAAGCGATGGATGTTGTAATCCATCCGGTATTCCCGGCTGAAAAACCGTACCGGTTTCTCCGGCTCTTGCCCATCGAGAATTGCATCATAGAGTTCGCGGATATCACCGCCGGCGCAAAAGGCTCTCTCACCGGCGCCCTGAATGACCACGATGCAGATTCGGTCATCATTGGCCCAGCGGTCCAGGATGTCCTGGATCTGCTCGATCATGTGTTCGGAAAGCGCGTTGAGAGTGCCCGGGGAGTTCAGTGTCAGAACACCCATGTGCCCTTCGCGGCATGCAAGTTCCTCGGCCTCTACAGACATTGGCGTTTTCTCCGGAGAATTAAATCAATCTTGGATACGGAATCGAACGTACTTTCACCCTAATAGCCAGAACAGGAAAGAGGACTAACGTCGAAAAGATGTCCTTGACCTATCGCATTTGAGGTTGCCCCGCTCTGTGCTATAAGTGCAAGTCAGTTTAGTGCCCGGCCTCCGAACCGGCCTTAAAATCTGGAAAATGACGATGAGAGGGTAATAACAATGAATCTGAAACACTACGCTGTTGCGGGAATTTTTGCGCTTGGCGCTGCTGTGCCTGCAGTAGTTTCTGCCGCAGATGCCGAAGCCGGCAAGGCCAAGGCGGCTGTCTGTGCTGCGTGCCATGGCCAGAATGGTCTTGCGCAAATTCCGACATACCCGAACCTGGCGGGCCAGAACGAGCAGTACCTGGTATCGGCCCTGAAGGCGTACAAGAACAAGCAACGCTCTGGCGGCCAGGCTGCGATTATGCAGGGGCAGGCTGCTGCCCTGAGTGACACTGATATCGCCAACCTCGCGGCCTACTACGCCAGTCTGCCGGCAGACGGCGGCAAGTAAGCCTTACCCTGTCAGCGAAGCGGCTCAGGCCGCTCCGCTGACGATGCGATAGCTCGGTCTGTAAGCCGAAGAACCCGGTAGTTTCATTCGGTTCTGGGTCACAAACTGCTCGAGCATGGCTTCGAGCGGTTTTATCAGAGTCGGGTCGCCTGCGATTTCGAATGGCCCCTTCTCCTGAACCTGTCGTATGCCACCCTCCTTGACGTTACCGGCAACAATGCCACTGAAGGCCTTGCGCAAATTCGCAGCGATAAGGTGCACAGGCTGGTCCCGGTGCAGCTCCAGCGCCCGCATGTTGTCGTGATTGGGCTCGAACGGCAGCTGGAACACCGGGTCGATCTTCAGCATCCAGTTGAAATAATAGGCATCCTGCATGGCGCGCCGGAACGTCTCGACCTCCTTCATCCCTTTTTTCATGGTCTGGGCCACGCGCACCGGATCGTCGATGATGATCTCGTATTTGCTCGCAGCCTCATCCCCGAGGGCGTTCCGGATGAACTTGTCGATCATCTCGAAGTATTCCGCGTTTTCCTGCCGGCCGGTAAATACCACCGGGAAGGGTAGATCCGCATTGTCCGGATGCAGCAGGATCCCGAGCAGGTAGAGAATTTCCTCGGCGGTGCCGACACCGCCCGGGAATACAATCACGCCGTGACCACAGCGGACGAACGCTTCCAGGCGCTTTTCAATGTCCGGCATGATGACCAGTTCATTGACGATAGGGTTTGGGGCTTCGGCGCCAATGATGCCGGGTTCTGTAATACCGATGTAGCGACCGTTCTTTACCCGCTGCTTGGCGTGGCCAATGGTGGCACCTTTCATGGGCCCTTTCATGGCACCCGGGCCACATCCGGTGCAGATGCTCAGGGCCCTGAGCCCCAACTGATGACCGACATCCTTGCTGTACTGGTATTCTTCATGCCCGATGGAGTGGCCACCCCAGCAGACCACCAGGTCCGGTTGTCGTCCTGCCTGCAGCACCCGGGCGTTGCGGAGAATGTGGAATACGTAATTGGTCAGGTCTTCTGGATCATCCCGGCGAAAACCGGCGGCTGTCTGAGGGATCGAATGCGAGTAGATAATGTCTCGTAAAACCGAGAACAGGTGCTCGCGGATCGCCCTCAGCATTTCGCCATCAACAAAGGCATGGCCGGGCGCATTGATCAGTTCCAGTTTGAGGCCCCGGGGCTGCGGTACCAGGCGGACATCAAAGTCGGCATGGGATTCCATCAATGCCTTGCAGTCGTCAGTCTCGATGCCCGTATTGAGAACCGCCAGCGCGCATTGGCGGAACAGCCGGTAAAGGCCGCCTTCGCTGCGGTCCTTGAGGCGGTTGACCTCATGATTGGAGAGAATTTCAAGGCTGCCCTCTGGTGAGACGAGGGCATTGATGGTGGTTTCCTGCATTAACGGTGAAACTCCTGGATGTTGCGGAAATGCCCGATTTTGAGGCACGCAGTCAAAAGGGTAGACTAAGGCCTTTCAGTACAATACGCCACCCGACAAAATTCCGATTTATGAAACTGCTTATTCGTCCCGCTCCGGAAGTTGCTATCAAGAGTAAACCCGTCCGTCGCCAGCAGATGCGTCATCTGCGCCAGAACATCCGAAAGCTGCTGGCGCGGCTTGATCCGGAGATTCGGGTTGAAGGCAGCTGGGACAGGGTGGACGTGGAGGTGCCAGACGGTCGTGGGTTGTCCGGGCCGGCCCTTGAGCTGCTTTTGCGCATACCGGGCATTTCCACGATCCAGGAAATCGGAGCGTTTCCATTTGTCAGTCTGGAAGACGTTGCCGAGAAGGCTGTTGAGGCCTTTGCGGACCGGTTGGCTGGCAAAACCTTTGCCGTCAGGGCCCGACGTCACGGTGAACACAGTTTCCGCTCTATTGATCTGGAGCGCACCGTGGGTGCCGCGCTTATGCAGGCATCGGGTGCCAGTGGGGTTGATCTGAAATCCCCACAGGTTGAGGTGCGGATTGAAGTCCAGGACGACCAGTTCCATATTGCCCATCGCAAGCACCGGGGGTTGGGCGGCTATCCGCTGGGCAGTGTCGAAAATGTGCTGACCCTGATTTCCGGGGGCTATGATTCTTCGGTGGCGGCTTACTTGATGATGCGAAGGGGTTTGCGCAATCACTTCCTGTTTTTCAACCTCGGAGGCACGGCTCACGAGGTTGGTGTGCGCCAGGTGGTGCACTACCTGTGGGATCGCTACGGTGCCTCCCACAGTGCCAAGTTTATCTCGGTGCCCTTCGAGGGTGTTGTCGCTGAAATCATGCGTTCGGTGAGTCACCGTCACTGGGGCGTGGTGCTCAAGCGTCAGATGCTGATGGCGGCAGCAGAGATTGCCCGCAAGAACAACGCCTCGGGGGTGGTGACAGGAGATGCCGTGGCCCAGGTGTCCAGCCAGACCCTGAGCAACCTCAATGTGGTGGATCGGGCCAGTGACGAGGTGGTCCTGCGCCCATTGGTGTCCATGGACAAGGAATCCATTATCCGCATCGCCAGGGAGATTGGTACCGAAGTCTACGCCTGCAACATGCCGGAATACTGTGGTGTGATTTCCCAGAAGCCGGCCACTCGTGCCAAGTTACACCGGGTAGAGGAAGATGAATCCCGGATGGATGCTTCCGTGCTTGCAAGCGCAATCGAGGCCCGGGAAGAAACGCCGGTCAATCGGTTGCTGGAAACGACCGTGACCCCTGAGGAAGTGGAAATGGTGCAGACGCCCTCCGTGGATGACGTGATTATTGATGTCCGCCACCCTTCCGAGGGGGAGCAGTCACCGCTGAAACTGACTAACAACGAAATTCTGCAGATTCCGTTCTACGAGCTGAATCAACAGCTGCCGGAGTTGCCGGCCAACCGGCAGTATCTCCTGTATTGCGATCGCGGCACCATGAGCCGCATGCATGCGGGGCACCTCAGGGCCGAGGGGCACGAAAACGTAAAGGTTTACGCGCCCGCGGCCTGAAATATCAGCCTGCCAGACCTTTGAAGAACTGCTGGACGTTCTCGCTCAGGGCGTCCAGGTCATATCCGCCTTCCTGCACCACCAGAGTAGGCAGTCCCAGCTGGCGCACATGGGTGCTGAGCCTGCAGAAACCTTCCGATGATACCGATACCTTGGCCTGGGGATCGTTCTTGTAGATGTCGAACCCGAGGGCGAGGATTATGGCGTCCGGCTGGAACAGCTTGATCGCTGCAAGGGCGTCGTCCAGTTTCGCGAAGAAGTCATCTTCCGAGGAACCATGGGGCATCGGCATGTTGATGTTGTAGCCAAAACCTTCCCCTTCACCACGTTCGTTCTCGAAGCCGCTGACTACCGGGTAGAAGTTGGTGGTATCGCCGTGGATGGAGATGTACAGCACATCGCTGCGATCGTAGAAAATCTCCTGGATACCCTGGCCGTGGTGCATGTCGGTATCCAGGATAACGATTTTCGGGAACCGTGCCTTCATATGCTCGGCAGCAATTGCGGCGTTGTTGAGGTAACAGAAACCACCGGCGGCATCCCGGCGGGCATGGTGCCCAGGCGGACGGCACACGGCGTACGACGTTCTGTCGCCGGCGATCAGTGCATCAGCCGCACCCAACGCGCTCTGGGCAGACCAGTACGCGGCATGCCAAGTGTGTTCGCCAATCGGACAGCTGCCATCAGCCTGATAGCGGGCCGCCTCTGCGAGAATGCCAGTCAGGTGATTCGGGGAACGGACGAAAATATTCGAAATAACCTCATCGCCCCAGTCATCCATCTGCTTCCAGCGCCGATGCGCAGATTCAAGAAAGCGCAGGTAGCCCAGATCGTGGACTTTTGAAATCGGCCCCGCGCCCTGGTCTGCTGGCTGCAGCACAGAGATGCCCAGTTCCCTGAGTCCGCCCAGCATTTCACCAGTGCGGGCAGGAATTTCCTGGGGCTGGCGCATCTGTCCCCGGGTAAAGTAGGTCTGTGGAACATGCTCATCCTGTGCGGGATGGAAAAATGCCTTCATTGTTCGGTCTCCTGGGTGGCTGATCCCCCGAGTATAGGCACACTCAGGCGATGATCAAAAGCCTGCCCTTGACTTTACAGGTTGGGATACAACATCCACTATGAAAGACATAAAACACTGACGCAACCAGATTACCTTTACTGCGCCCCACTCGGGGCGGAGCCAATCACAGAAGAGGAGCCGAGATGATCGAGTCACCCCTGCTGGAAAAGCTGACCGGCTATATCGGTGGTCGCTGGACTGACAATGAACATGGCAACACCTTCGATGTCTATAACCCGGCAACGGGTAAGGTGATCGCCCAGGTCGCATCCATGTCGGAAGACGAAGTGAACGCCGCCGTTGCCTCCGGCAAGTCGGCACTGCGACTGACCAGTCCCTACAGCATCGAGACCCGCCGGAAGTGGCTGGAAGACATCCGGGATGCGCTCAAGGCCAACAAGGAGGAAGTCGGTCGGATCCTGTGCATGGAGCATGGCAAGCCGCTGCAGGAGGCCCAGGGCGAAGTGGATTACGCCGCCGGGTTCTTCGATTACTGCTCCAAGCACATCCAGGCCCTGGATGCCCATACCATTCCGGAAAAGCCAAAAGACTGCACCTGGACCGTTCACTACCGGCCCATTGGCGTCACCGGCCTGATCACGCCCTGGAACTTCCCAATTGGCATGATCGCGAAGAAGCTCTCCGCTGCGCTGGCGGCAGGCTGCCCCTCGGTGATCAAACCGGCCAGTGAAACCCCGCTGACCATGATTGCCTTGTTCAGCCTGATGGATAAGCACACCGACATACCTGACGGCATGGTGAACCTGGTGATGGGTAAAGCCAGTGTGATCGGCAAGGTTCTCTGTGAGAGCCCCGACGTGCCCATGCTCAGCTTTACCGGTTCCACCGAAGTGGGCCGTAAGCTGATTGTCGACACCGCAGATCAGGTCAAGAAACTGGCCCTCGAGCTGGGCGGCAACGCACCGTTCATCGTCTTCGACGACGCCGATCTGGACGCTGCGGCGGATAACCTCATCGCCAACAAATTCCGTGGTGGTGGCCAGACCTGTGTTTGTGCCAACCGGATTTTCGTGCATGAGAAAGTGGCCGATGCCTTCGGTGAAAAGCTTGCCGAGCGTGTTAACAAGATGACCGTCGGTGACGGCATCAACGGCGACGTGGATCTTGGCCCCCTGATCAACCAGGCTGGCTACGACAAGGTCAAACGCCACGTACAGGACGCCCTTGAAAAAGGCGCTACCCTGGTTGCCGGCAAGAAACCGGAAGATCTGGGTAACGACCTGTTCTTCCCGCCGACCGTCGTGCACGGCGTAAACCGGGATATGTACTGCTACCAGGAAGAAACCTTCGGCCCGCTGGTGCCCATGGCCCTGTTCCGCACGGAAGAGGAAGTCATCGAAGCCGGTAACGACACCGAGTTCGGTCTCGCCTCCTACGTGTTCACCAACGATGCCGAACGCGCCCAGCGCGTGGCTGCTGGCCTTCGTTTCGGCCACTGCGGCTGGAACACCGGCACCGGCCCGACACCGGAAGCGCCGTTTGGTGGCATGAAAGCCTCTGGTATTGGTCGTGAAGGCGGCCTGGAAGGTCTGTTCGAGTTTGTTGAAGCGCAGACTGTACCAAGGGGTTTTTAACAGAGAAGCCATCTCCAAAGCGAGATAAGCGCGGGGGCGGGGCTCTGTTCAGGACTGTCTGTGGCCAGGGATGGCCACAGCCAAGCGCACATGGATGTGCTCGTAGCGTGTCCTGAACAGAGCCCCGCCCTCGTGCTTTTCCCCTCAAGAAAAGGGCTAACCCAAGCCCAAAAGAAATCCCGCATTTCTCCTGTTATACTCTCAGACCTGTTTATTTAACCAGTAGCGAACCGATTCTTTATGGACGTCTCCCACATCATCGATCCGTTGAACGATGCCCAGCGTGAAGCTGTTACCGCTCAGAACGATCACCTTTTGGTTCTGGCAGGTGCAGGAAGTGGTAAAACCCGTGTTCTGGTGCACCGGATCGCCTGGTTGATGACCGTGGATCGGGTGCCGCCCACTGGCATCCTGGCGGTTACGTTTACCAATAAGGCCGCCAAGGAGATGCGTTACCGCATTGAGCAGATGATGGACATTCCGGCTCGCGGCCTCTGGTTTGGCACCTTTCATGGCATCGCGCACCGTCTGTTGCGCTCGCACTGGAAAGACGCTGGCTTGCCGGAGAACTTCCAGGTTCTGGACAGTGACGACCAGCTGCGGCTGATCAAGCGGGTGATGCGGGAAAACCAGATTGATGAGAGCAAGTGGCCGCCGAAGCAGGCCCAGTGGTTTATCAGTAGCCAGAAGGACGAAGGGCTGCGGGCGGATCATATCCAGGAGAATCCGGGCGACCATTTCCTGTCGATCATGCTGAAGATCTATCGCCAGTACGAAAAACTCTGCCAGCAGGGTGGTCTGGTGGATTTTGGCGAGTTGTTGCTGCGATCCCATGAACTGTGGCTGCATCGTCCGGAGCTGCTGGCCCATTACCAGAGCCGGTTCCAGCATATCCTGGTGGACGAGTTTCAGGACACCAACACCATTCAATACGCCTGGCTGCAGGTGCTGGCCAGCAATCGCGTGCCAATGACGGTGGTGGGGGACGACGATCAGTCTATCTACGGCTGGCGGGGCGCCAAGGTCGAAAACATCCAGCAGTACCAGCGGGATTTCCCCAATGCCCGGTTGGTGCGTCTGGAGCAGAATTACCGCTCCACCCAGATGATCCTGAAGGCGGCCAACGCGGTGATCGCCAACAACCAGGGCCGGCTGGGCAAGGAGCTCTGGACCGACGGTCCGGAAGGCGAACCGATCAGCCTGTACGCGGCGTTCAACGAGCAGGACGAAGCCAACTACATTGCCGACAGCATCTCTGCCTGGGTGCAGGACGGCAATCTGCGCAGTGAATCCGCGATTCTCTATCGCTCCAACGCCCAGTCCCGGGTGCTGGAAGAATCGCTGATGCGCCAGGGGATCCCATATCGGGTCTATGGAGGTCTGCGTTTCTATGACCGCCAGGAAATCCGAAACGCCCTGGCGTACCTGAGGCTGGTCCAGTATCGCCGCGACGATGCAGCATTTGAGCGAGTGGTGAACGTGCCGCCCCGTGGCATAGGCGCAAAAAGTCTCGCTGAACTTCGGGAATACGCCACCGAGCAAAGCATCTCCCTGTGGGAATCCGCCGAGCGGCTGCTGGACGCCGGACAGGTGAAAGGCCGGGCCAAAACCGGGCTGCAGTCTTTCATTGCCATTATCGAAGGTCTCTCCGAAATGGTCGGCGATGCGTCTTTGCATGGCCTGATGAAGCAGACCATCGAAAACAGCGGACTGAAGGACTATCACGCCAGCGAGAAAGGCGAGAAAGGCCAGGCTCGGGTGGAAAACCTGGAGGAACTGGTGAATGCCCTGTCTGATTACGAAGTGGAGGATGGCGTGGATGCGCTGTCGGAATTCATTGCCCAGGCGGCTCTGGATGCCGGTGAATCTCAGGCCGAAGACCATGAAGATAGTGTTCAGTTGATGACATTGCACTCCGCCAAGGGCCTGGAATTCCCACTCGTGTTCCTGGCCGGCGTGGAAGAGGGTCTGTTCCCCCACGGCATGTCCCTGGAAGAGCCGGGTCGCATGGAAGAGGAGCGCCGACTGGCCTACGTGGGCATAACCCGGGCCATGAAGAAGCTGGTACTCACTTACGCCGAATCCCGGCGTTTGTACGGTCAGGAAAAGTTCAACGCGTTGTCCCGGTTTGTGCGGGAGATTCCGGGCGACTGTCTGCAGGAAGTGCGGCTGCGAAATACCGTCACCCGTCCGGCCATGGTCGAGCGTCCGAATGAGAGCATGTTCAGCCAGGATTCGGCGCAGCAATCAGGCTTCAGCCTGGGGCAACGGGTACGCCATCCCAAGTTTGGCGAGGGCATCGTGATGAATTCCGAGGGCACCGGGCACCATACTCGGGTGCAGGTGAACTTTGATGAGGGCGCCAAGTGGCTGGTTCTGGCGTATGCGCCTCTAGAGGCCTGCTAATTGTAAGCAGGCCTACATCAGAACTGCGTAAATCACACCCGCCAGAACAATCCGATAGATAACATACGGCCACATGCCTACCTTGTTGAGCCACTTCAGGAAGAAGTGGATCGCGGTAATGGCCATAAGGAACGAAGTCACCCCGCCAATCAGAAAACCACTCCAGTCGACGATCACATCCGAAGTTGCTACTTCCAGCAGTTTCACCGCCGATGCCAGCACGATGATGGGAATTGCCAACAGGAATGAGAACCTGGAGGCGGTTTCGCGGGTCATGCCCAGGAACAGGCCGGCGGTGATGGTTACGCCGGAACGGGAGGTGCCGGGGACGAGGGCCATGGCCTGGGCGATGCCAACCAGGACGGCGTCTTTCCAGTTCAGTTTGTCGAGGGTGCGCTGACGTTTGGGCAACCAGTCTGCAAGGCCGAGGAGCAGGCCGAAGAACAGGGTGGTGAAGAAGATGACTTCCACCGCCCGCAGTTCGTTGTCGATCATATCCAGCAACGCCAGGCCGGCCAGGCCCGCAGGGATGGTGCCGATGACGAGGTACCAGGCAAGGGCGCCCTGGCCAACGATTTTGCGGCGGCTGACGGAAATCAGTCCGTCCCGGGCAATACCAAAAACATCCCTCCGGAAATAGAGCACAACCGCCAGTAAGGTCCCGACGTGCACCGACAGGTCGAAGCCTACGCCCTGATCGGTCCAGCCGAACAGCGCCGGGGTGAGGATCAGGTGAGCGGAGCTGGAGATGGGCAGGAATTCGGTCAGTCCCTGGAGAAGGCCAAGGAAAAGGGCCTGGAAAACGTCCATTGCGTGGATTCCGTCAGAGTCAGTGCGTCAGAAATGTGGCCGCGATATTAGCAGGGTGACGGTGAGCTGAACAGGTAATGCGAGTGAGGTCAGCGCCGTGACCAAAAGCCCGGCGCTGGCCGCCGCGATTTATGCCGGGAACCGATCCCGGGTCTTGTTGGCGATGCGAACGAGCACCAGCATCAGAGGTACCTCCACCAAAACCCCGACGACGGTTGCCAGCGCTGCGCCGGATTGAAGGCCGAACAGTGCGATGGCTGCGGCCACGGCCAGTTCGAAGAAGTTGCTGGCACCAATCATGGCACCCGGCGCCGCGATGCAGTGGCGGACTTTCCACAGCCTCGCCCAGCCGTAGGCCAGGAAGAAAATCAGGAAAGTCTGAACAATCAGCGGCACGGCGATCAGCGCAATGTGCAGGGGATTGTTCAGGATCACTTCACCCTGGAAGGCGAACAGCAACACCAGAGTGACGATCAGCGCCGCCGGGGTGACCGGGCTGAGCCGCTTCATGAAGACATCGTCGTACCACTGCTGACCGTGGCGCGAAATCAGGGTGCGGCGGGTCAGATAGCCGGCCGTCAGCGGAATCACGATGTACAGGACTACCGACAGCAGCACGGTATCCCAGGGCACCTGTATGTCCGAAATGCCCAGCAGGAAAACAACAATTGGCGCGAAGGCGAACAGCATGATGATGTCGTTGAGAGATACTTGGACCAGGGTGTAGGCGGCATCACCTTTGGTCAGGTAACTCCACACGAACACCATGGCGGTGCAGGGCGCCGCGCCTAGCAGGATTGCGCCAGCCAGGTATTCGCTGGCCAGTCCCGGAGCGATCCATGGCTCGAACACCACCATCAGGAAAAACCAGGCAATGGCAAACATGGTAAAGGGCTTGATCAGCCAGTTGACGATGGTGGTGATGGCGAGGCCTTTCGGTTCTTTTCTGACGCCGACCACTGCACTGAAATCAATCTGCGCCATCATCGGGAAAATCATTGCCCAGATCAGAATGGCGATGGGGATGGAGACCTGCGCGTATTCGAAACGGGACAGGGTCTCGGGTACCACTGGTGCGAGCTGACCGAGCGCCACGCCGGCGATGATGGCCAGGGCTACCCATACCGACAGGAACTTGCCGAACAAATCCATGCCGCCGTCGGCGTCTTCAGCCCGGGTTATTTCTGTGTTGGTGCTCATCGTATTTGATGATTCCTTTACTCGTAGGGAGACTGAATCTATTATGCACAAAATTAGATATTCATAAAACCGAATATACGGAACTCCAGATATGAAGCGCCGCGTTCTATTTGTTTGTACCGCCAACAGTGCCCGTTCCCTGATGGCAGAAGCCTTGCTTCGTGACATGGCGGGGGACCGGTTTGAAGTTGCCAGCGCCGGTACCGAGCCAACCAGGCCCCACCCCATGGCACTGCAGGTGCTGGAGGAAGCCGGCATATCCACCGAAGGCTTACACAGCAAGCAGCTGGCCGATGTGCAGGGGCAACACTGGGATTATGTGATTACCCTGTGCGAGAAAGCCGCGAACGAGTGCGGTTCGATCTGCCAGCCGGCCCAGCAGATTGCCTGGGATTTCGCCGACCCGGTACCGGCAAACCGCCATTCTACTTTCGCCCTCAGGCTTGGGGAAATCAAAGAGCGGGTGGCTTTATTCGCACTAATCCATCAAAAAGAAACCGGACCAAAACCCGCCAGCTATGACCCGGTTACAGTATTCAAGGCCTTGGCCGACGACTTCCGTCTGGCAGCCCTGCTGCTGATTCGAAGCCAGGAACAACTCTGCGTCTGCGAGCTTACGGAAGCCTTTGAGGCGCCCCAGCCAAAGGTCAGCCGGCATCTGGCCACTCTGAGGGATGCAGGCCTGCTGGCCACGGAGCGTCGGGGCCAGTGGATCTACTATTCCCTCAGCCCGGGCATTCCACAGTGGTTGGCCCGGGTGCTCGATGAAACCGCCAGCCATAACGAACAATTGATAGAGAGCCCGCTGGCGCGATTGCTGGCCATGGCAGACCGCCCGGCTGTCCAATGCCTGTAGTGCCCGCGCGGTTAAATTCAGGGAACAGGTCCATCAGGAGCAGATCATGAGCAAAATCAAAGTAGGCATTAATGGATTCGGCCGTATCGGTCGTCTGGCCTTGCGGGCCGCCTGGGGCTGGCCAGACATGGAGTTTGTAGCCATCAACGATCCGGGTGCCGACGCAGCTACGCTGGCGCATCTGCTCAATTTTGACAGCATCCATGGTCGTTGGAGCCATGAGGCAACAGCGGATGGAACGGAGATCGAGATCGAAGGGAAGCGCATCCGCGTGACCCATAACCGCACCATTGGCGAAACTGACTGGTCCGGCTGCGATCTGGTGATCGAGGCCAGTGGCGTCAACAAGAAGGTCAGTGCCCTGCAGGCGTATCTGGATCAGGGCGTGAAACGCGTCGTGGTCACGGCACCGGTGAAGGAGGCGGGCGCCAAGAACATTGTGGTTGGTGTGAACGATGATATTTTCGACCCGGCCAACGACCGCATTGTGACCGCCGCCTCCTGCACCACCAACTGTCTGGCACCGGTGGTGAAGGTGATTCATGAGAAGCTGGGCATCAAGCACGGCTCCATCACCACCATTCACAGCCTGACCAACACCCAGACCATTATCGATGCGCCCCACAAGGATCTGCGCCGGGCGAGAGCCTGCGGCAGTTCACTGATCCCCACCAGCACCGGTTCAGCAACGGCGATTATCGAAATATTCCCGGAACTGAAAGGGCGCCTGGATGGCCACGCCGTGCGCGTGCCGCTCACCAACGCGTCGCTGACCGATTGCGTGTTTGAAGTGGAATCGGCTACCGACAGGGACACCGTAAACCAGCTGTTGAAAGAGGCTGCCGAGGGTGAACTGAACGGTATTCTGGGCTACGAAGAGCGCCCACTGGTGTCCATCGACTACAAGACGGACCCGCGTTCCTCCATCGTCGATGCCCTGTCCACCATGGTGGTCAACGGCACTCAGGTGAAGGTCTACGCCTGGTACGACAACGAGTGGGGCTATGCCAACCGCACCGCAGAACTGGCGCGCAGGGTGGGTCTGGCCTGATATGACGGCGGCCATCCGACAGTACCTGGTCATTACCGGCAACTACTGGGCTTTCACCCTTACCGATGGCGCCCTGCGGATGCTGGTGGTGCTACATTTTCACCAGTTGGGCTACTCGCCCCTGGAAATCGCCTTGCTGTTCGTCTTTTACGAGTTCTTCGGGGTGGTCACCAATCTGGTGGGTGGTTACCTGGGCGCCCGTATGGGGCTGAACCGCACCATGAACATCGGGTTGTTCCTGCAGATTGTGGCGCTGGCCATGCTGGCGGTACCGGCGGCGATGCTGACCGTGCCCTGGGTAATGGCGGCGCAGGCGCTCTCAGGCATTGCCAAGGATCTGAACAAGATGTCCGCCAAGAGCGGCATCAAGCTGCTGGTGCCGGATGAGCAGCAGGGCACCCTGTACAAGTGGGTGGCCATTCTGACGGGCTCCAAGAATACCCTCAAAGGTGTGGGCTTTTTCCTCGGTGGGCTCCTGCTGATGGCGGCCGGCTTCAAGGGTGCCGTGATTATCATGGCGGTGGCTTTGGGACTGGTCTGGCTGTCCAGCCTGTTCCTGCTGGGACAGGATCTGGGCAAGAGCAAAGCCAAACCGAAGTTCAGCGAGATCCTCTCCAAAAGCCGGGCCATCAACGTTTTGTCCGCAGCCCGGATGTTTCTGTTCGGCGCCCGGGATGTCTGGTTTGTGGTGGCCTTGCCAGTATACCTGCACACGGTCTTTGGCTGGGATTTCTGGAAAGTAGGCGGCTTTATGGCGAGCTGGATTATCGGCTATGGCTTTATCCAGACCATTGCCCCGCGCATCACCGGCAACATGGAAGGCAAACAGCCTGCTGTGCTCTGGGCAGCAGCGCTGGCGCTGATTCCGGCAGCGATTGCCATCGGCCTGGCAGCGGGTTGGTCACCCCAGTTCGTGATTGTTGGTGGCCTGCTGTTGTTTGGCGTGCTGTTTGCCGTCAACTCCTCTTTGCACAGTTATTTGATTGTCAGCTATGCCCGTGGTGATGGCGTGTCGCTGGATGTGGGGTTCTATTACATGTCCAATGCCGCCGGCCGGCTGCTGGGAACCATTCTGTCAGGGTGGGTCTACCAGGCCTGGGGGCTGGAGGCCTGCTTGTGGATATCGTCGGGTCTGGTGGCCATGGCCGCGTTGCTGTCGGTTTTGTTGCCCCAGCGGCGGCCATTGACGGCCTGACCGGGCCTCAGAACCGAATGGCCAGCCCTGCGGCGGCTTCCACCTGCAGGTAGCCGCTGCTGTCGAATCTGAGTTCGCAGCCGCCGGAGCAAAACGCGGAACCGCCCGAGTTCAGGGCTGTGTAAACACCGCGCAGATCCAGCCTCAGGCGCAGTTGTTCAGTCAGGAAAAACTGGTACCCGCCGCCAATGGACAGGGCGGCCCGGTGGTGGGTTTCATACCGTGAATCGTCCGGCTCTAGGCGGGTAAGGCCGAACACGCCAGAGACAAACCCGCCATGATTCTGGCCACCCGGGAAATACAGCCCGCCGAACTGTAGCTGGTAAATGGTCAGGTCGATGGAATCCTGGCCCGGTGCAAACAGACCATTGTCCAGTCGGGCCGAGGTGCTTTGCCGGCCGAAATAAATCTCTCCCTGTTTGCCGGGCTCCGCCAGATCAAAATTGAACACCAGTCCCTGGCTGGCAGAATCCCGGAAGTCGATCTGGTCTGAGGTGCTGGCGCCAGCGGTCTCGATATCCACCGAACTGCTCATGCGAAAACCGGCAAACGGTGCCAGACTGACCTCTGCTGCCAACGGCGGGGCAATCAGTGCAACTGCCAGTGTGAACGTAACAAGAGATCGAAGCTTCATACATCCCTGGCCTGTGTGGCTGGTTGTTGGCAGGACACTGTGCAATGGTATATCCGTTATGAACATTGGCGAGCCCTGATGAGGCTATCTTGACAGATTTGGTCCTGAAAAATCTCTGTGTTGGCACTCTCAGTAACGTGTCTTTGACGGTACCTGGTGGACAGGTTGTCTGTCTGTCCGGTCCGTCAGGCAGTGGCAAGAGTCGGCTGCTGAGAGCCGTGGCGGACCTGGAGCCCCATGGGGGCACCGTGTCTGTGGCTGATACCTGCCAGGAGGATTTGCCCGCCCACCAATGGCGAAGCCGGGTGGTGATGGTGCCGGCAGACAGCCAGTGGTGGTTTGATGAGGTTGGAGGTCACTTCCCGGATCATGTGAAGGCAGATTTGCCGTCAGCGCTGGGCTTCCCGCCCGAGGTGCTGGAGTGGTCGGTAAGCCGGTTGTCTTCCGGTGAGCGGCAGCGGCTGGCGCTCTGGCGGGCCCTGCTGCTTGAGCCTGAGGTTCTCTTACTGGACGAACCCACCGCCAACCTCGACAACGACAGCACAGAAGCGATTGAAACCTGGTTGCTTGAGGAAATCCGGAGGCGGCAGATCGCAGTGCTCTGGGTCGCCCATGATGTTGGCCAGATTCATCGGGTGGCCGATGCCCATTACCGGATTCTTGGCACCAGTCTGGAGCGCGCAGATGGAAGTGATTGATCTGGCCTGGTGGAAGTTGGGGCTGGCGGCGCTGCTGGTGCTCGCCCTGGCTGGGACGGGGTATCTGGCCCGGCTGGGCATTACCCGAAACCTGTTGATCGCTGCACTTCGAACGGTGATTCAGCTGGCGCTGATCGGGCTGGTTCTGGAGGCACTGTTTGCGTCGTCCGGGTTCTACTGGATCGCCCTGATGGCCCTGGTCATGCTTCTGGTTGCCGGCCGGGAGGTTGTGGCACGTCAGGGCCGAAGACTCCAGGGCTGGTGGGCGTTCGGTATCGGCACCGGATCGATGTTCGTATCGTCCTTCTCGGTGACGGTACTGGCGCTCTCGGTAGTGATCGGCCCAGACCCCTGGTACACCCCACAGTATGCCATTCCCCTTCTGGGCATGATGCTCGGAAACACCATGACAGGCGTCAGCCTGGCGCTGGATCGTTTGAACGAATCGGTCTGGCGGCAGCGGGCCGTCATCGAGAACCGCCTGATGCTGGGCCAGACCTGGAAGCAGGCGCTGGAGGATATCCGGAGGGACGCCATGCGCAGTGGTATGATGCCATCCATCAACGCCATGGCCGCTGCCGGCATCGTCAGCCTGCCCGGTATGATGACCGGCCAGATTCTCGCAGGCAGCCCGCCGGCAGTGGCGGTGAAATACCAGATTCTGGTGATGCTGATCATCACCGTCGGCACCGGATTCGGTGCCCTGATGGCAGTTTCCTGGGGCGGGCGAAGACTGTTCGACGACCGGGAGCGCCTGCGACTGGACCGACTGGTGAAACAATGATCGACCTGCTACGACGTTACCCCCTCCCTGTGATCGTTCTGGCCCAGCTTTTCGGCACTTCGCTCTGGTTCAGTATCAACGGTGTCTGGTTGTCGCTGGCCGGCGAGCTTGGCCTGACCGAAAGTGATCTCGGGCGGCTGACATTGGCGGTGCAGGCCGGGTTTATCGCAGGCACCCTGACCATTGCGGTGACCGGCCTGGCCGACCGCTTTGGCGCGAGTCGGATCTTTGCGCTGTCGAGCCTGTTGGGGGCTCTGGTTAACGGTGGATTTATTTTCGCTGCCGGTGCGCCGCCGCTCGATTTCCTCCTGCGCTTTGCCACCGGGCTGTGTCTGGCCGGGATCTATCCCCTGGGCATGAAAATGGTCATTGCCTGGACGCCAAAGTATGCCGGGGCTGCCCTGGCCTGGCTGGTGGGCATGCTGACACTGGGAACGGCGCTGCCCCACCTGATGCGCGGAGCAACCCTGGGCATGCCCTGGGAGTGGCCGCTGATGGCGGCGTCCTGTCTTGCCGTGGCCGGAGGGCTGCTGGTGTTTCTGCTGGGTGACGGCCCGCACCTGCCTAGAAGCAGCGGGCGATTGCCCCTCAGCCAGGGGCTGGCGGCTCTGCGCATCCCGAGATTCCGGGCAGTGGCCGGTGGTTACTTCGGCCATATGTGGGAGCTCTACGCGTTCTGGACATTAACACCCCTGCTCATCGGCCGGGAGCTGCAGCGGATGGGGCAGAGTGACGCACTTATTCCCTGGTTGTCGTTTGCTGTCATTGGCATTGGTGCGGCAGGTTGCGTCGGTGGTGGCCGGCTCAGCCGAACACGGGGTAGTGAATGGGTGGCCCGGCGAGCCCTGATGGTGTCCGGGGCCTTCTGCCTGGTTTACCCCTGGCTGAACGGACTATCGCCGGCCTTGCTGATCGTTTTGCTCATTGTCTGGGGCATTGCTGTGGTTGCCGACTCACCTCAATTCTCGGCGCTGGCCTCGGCAACGGCGCCGAGGGAGTCGGTAGGCTCCTCTCTGGCGGTGATGAATGCGGTCGGGTTTGGTCTGACGCTGCCGGCCATCTGGCTGACCAGTGGGCTCTGGGGCCAGTTGAATGTCTGGGTGGTTCTCCTGCTGTTCCCCGGTCCGGTGCTCGGGCTTTGGGCACTCTCCCGGGCTCGGCCTGAGATTCAGGCTGGTTAGTGAGACATCGTATGACGACCTCTGGAACCACGCCGAGAATACTCCTTCTGTCTGGCTACGATGCCGCCAGTCACAGGCGCTGGCGGGAGCAGTTGAGCGCCATGTTTCCGCGTTATGAATGGCAGTTTCTTGCTTTGCCGCCAAGATTCTTCCGCTGGCGTATCCGTGGCAATCCACTGAGCTGGCTGAATGAGCCGCTCCTGCAGGAATCCTGGGATCTGATCATCGCCACCTCCATGGTGGACCTGGCAACCTTGCGGGGGCTACATCCGCGCCTGGCCAATACCCCCTGCCTGCTGTACATGCATGAAAACCAGTTCGCCTTCCCGGTATCCAGTGGCCAGAACGCCAGTGCCGATCCGCAGATGGTGAACCTGTACAGCGCGCTTTCGGCCGATTGTGTCGTGTTCAACAGTGGCTGGAACCGGGACAGTTTTCTGGCTGGCGCCGACTCTTTCCTCAAGAAGCTGCCCGACGCAGTGCCCGAGGGCCTGATCGAAACCCTGCGGGACAAGTCGAGGGTGATACCGGTGCCGATCGAGGACCGGTTGTTTGCTGATCGCCGGCCACTTATGAACCGGGCCTGCCCCCATCTGCTCTGGAACCATCGCTGGGAATATGACAAGGGGCCTGACCGTCTGCTGAAGTTCCTGCAGGTGCTGGACCAGCGTTCGATGCCGTTCAGGTTGAGTGTGGTGGGTGAGCGATTTCGCAGCTATCCGAAGGCATTTGACCGGATCCGGGAACAGTTTGGTCCTTGCATCGAACACTGGGGGTTTTTCGAGAATCGTGAAGACTATGATCAGTTGCTGCGTCAGGCCGATATTGTGATCTCCACGGCACTGCACGATTTCCAGGGGCTGTCGATGCTGGAAGCCATGGCTTCAGGTTGCGTGCCACTGGCGCCGGATCGCCTGGCCTATCGCGAATACGTGCCGGATCTGTGTCGCTATGAGAGTCATCAGGAAAATGCGGCGATGGAGGCTGAAGTGGTTGCCGACACGCTTGAACAGCTGCTGGAAGGACAGCTTCTGGCCTGCCCGCCGGAGGATTGGCGGGCATCCAGCCTGGCCGGCGATTATCATTCCCTGTTCCAGGATTTGATTCAGGCAGGATCAGCCAGTTCCTGAACCTGTTTCTTCCTCAAATCTGTCTCAGATCAATCCCGTTCCTTTGCGGTTGGCCCGGCCGATACTAGACTCAGAACTGTCTTTCGGCCTCACCACAAGGAGTTGTGGCCATGGAGTTTCATACCCTCGATGGCAATGAAGCGGTGTCTTCGGTGGCTTATCGCCTGAGCGAGACCATTGCCATCTATCCGATTACCCCTGCTTCGGTCATGGGCGAGCATGCCGATGACTGGGCGGCCCTGGGCAAGCCCAATCTCTGGGGGCAGGTGCCAAGTGTGGTCGAAATGCAGTCCGAGGCTGGTGCCGCGGGTGCCATGCACGGGGCACTGCAGGCCGGTTCACTGGTGACCACCTTTACTGCGTCCCAGGGGCTGCTGCTGATGCTGCCCAATCTGTACAAGATTGCCGGTGAGCTGTCGCCCTTCTGCATGCATATTGCTGCGCGCAGCGTTGCCACCCATGCCTTGTCGATCTTCTGCGACCATTCCGATGTAATGAGTGCCCGCGGTACCGGATTTGCCCTGCTGGCTTCGGGGTCGGTACAGGAGGCCCAGGACCTTGCGGCCATCGGCCACGCCGTCACCCTGGAAAGCCGGGTGCCGGTGATGCATTTCTTCGACGGCTTTCGCACCTCCCATGAAATCTCCAAGATTGCGGCGCTCAGTGACCAGGATTTGCAGGCGCTGGTATCGCACGACGGAGTTGAAGCACATCGCAGCCGCCGGATGACACCGGACCGGCCAGTGGTTCGCGGCACCTCCCAGAACCCGGACGCCTTCTTCCAGGCCCGGGAGGCCATCAATCCCTTCTATCAGGCATTCCCGGGGAAGCTTGAAGCCGTGATGGACCGTTTCGCCGGTATCACCGGTCGGCAATACCGTCTGTTTGATTATGTTGGGCACCCTGAGGCCGACAGAGTGGTCATCCTGATGGGTTCCGGGGCCGAATGCGCCCATGAAACGGTGGAGTGGCTGCTGGCGCAGGGTGAGAAGGTCGGGGTTCTCAAGGTCCGCCTGTTCCGGCCCTTTGCCACGTCGCGTTTTCTGGACGCTTTGCCCGATACCGTCGAACATCTCGCGGTGCTGGATCGCACCAAGGAACCGGGAGCCCAGGGTGAGCCCTTGTTGCTGGAAGTCAGCGGTGCCCTGATGGAGGCCTACAGCCGGGGGGATCGGAAGGTACTGCCCCGGGTGATTGGCGGCCGATATGGGCTGTCTTCCCGTGAGTTTACGCCGGCCATGGTCTGCGCCATTTTCGACGAACTTAAAGCGGCAGCGCCGAAAACCCGCTTCACCGTCGGCGTGCGGGACGATGTCAGCCACCTTTCGCTGGAGGTGGATAGCGAACTGGATATTGAATCCCCGAAAACCCGCCGGGCGCTGTTCTTCGGTCTCGGTGCCGATGGCACTGTCAGCAGCAACAAGGCCAGCATCAAGATCCTGGGTGAGGGCACGGAGCTGTTCGCCCAGGGCCATTTTGTCTATGACTCCAAGAAATCCGGCGCTACCACCGTCTCCCATCTGAGGTTTGGGCCGCTGCCGATCCGCTCCAGTTACCAGATCAACAGGGCCCAGTTCGTCGCCATTCACGCGCCCCAGTTTCTGGAGCGGTTTGATGTGCTCGAACACGCTGCCGAGGGTGCCACGGTGCTGCTCAATGTGCCCTGGTCAAAGGACGAGGTCTGGGATCGGCTGTCGATCGAGGTTCAGCGGGTATTGGTCGAGCGCAAGGCCCGGCTGTTCGTGATTGATGCCGCCGAGGTGGCGGAAAAGGCGGGTCTGGAGCGGCGGATCAACACCGTGATGCAGGTCTGCTTCTTCGCCCTGGCAGATATCCTGCCCCGGGAAGAGGCCATTGCCCATATCAAGGAATCCATTCGCAAAACCTGGGGCCGCCGTGGGCCGGAGGTGGTGCGCCGCAACGTGGAAGCGGTGGACTCGGCCCTGGACAACCTGCATGAGGTGCCGGTCCCGGACAAGGTGACGGCAACACGCACCCGACCGCCAAGGGTGCCCGAGAATGCGCCGGACTTTGTGCAGAAAGTCACTCGCCTGTTACTGGAGGGGCAGGGTGACAAACTGCCGGTCAGTGCGTTCCCGCCGGACGGTACCTGGCCAACGGGAACCAGCCAGTACGAGAAGCGAACCATCGCCCTGGAAATCCCGATCTGGGAATCCGACCTCTGCGTGCAGTGCAACTTCTGCGCGATGATTTGCCCGCACACCGCGATCACCAGCAAGGTGTTTGAGCCCGAGTCGGTCAAAGGGGCGCCGGAGGCGTTCGAGGTGGTGCCGGAAACCCAGACGTCTGAACTGGAGGGCCTGGATTACCGGATTCAGGTGGCGCCGGATGACTGCACCGGTTGTGGGCTGTGTGTCGAGGTCTGCCCGGCAAAGGACCGCACCCAGCCCAAACGCAAAGCGATCAATATGCAGCCGATCGAAGCGCACCGTGAGGTGGAGGCAGAGAACCTGGCGTTTTTCCGGCAATTGCCGGCTGTGCCCAGAGACCGTATCCCCCGGGACTTCAAATCCCTGCCGCTGCTGATTCCCCTGTTCGAATATTCCGGCGCCTGCTCCGGCTGCGGTGAAACACCCTACATCCGTCTGCTGACCCAGCTGGTGGGCGATCGGTTGCTGATTGCCAATGCCACCGGATGTTCCTCGATCTATGGTGGCAATCTGCCCACCACGCCTTACACAGTGAACGCCGACGGCCGTGGTCCTACCTGGAACAACTCGTTGTTTGAGGACGCGGCGGAACTGGGCCTGGGCATGCGTCTGGGGCTGGACAAGCTTGTCGGTCGGGCCTGGCAGTTACTGGAAGGGTTCCGGGAAGAACTACCTGACGGACTCTACCCGGAGCTGACCAGCGCCTGCACCACCGTTGATGAATGGGCAATGGCAGCCAGACGCACAGCCATTGAGCAGCTGCGGAACTGGCTGGCAGACAAGCAGACGCCAGAGGCCCGGGAACTGGACAGTCTGGCCGATGAGCTCTGTCCGAAGAGTGTCTGGGTAATAGGGGGCGACGGCTGGGCCTACGATATTGGTTATGGCGGTCTCGACCACGCCCTGGCCTCGGGTCAGAATGTGAAACTGTTGGTACTCGATACCGAAGTCTATTCCAACACCGGCGGGCAGCAGTCCAAGGCCACCCCCATGGGTGCGATTGCCAAGTTCGCCGCTGCCGGCAAGGCCACCCGGAAGAAGGATCTGGGCCTGCTGGCCATGAGTTATGGTCACGTCTACGTGGCCCAGATTGCCATGCAATCCCACAGCAACCACACCACCAAGGCCCTGCAGGAAGCCGAGAGCTTCGACGGCCCGGCACTGATCATCGCCCACAGCCCCTGCATTGCCCACGGTTACGACCTGGTGCACTCGCCCGCACAGCAGAAGCGGGCGGTAGACAGCTGGGCCTGGCCGCTGTACCGGTTTGATCCCCGGCGTATTCACGAGGGGCTGCCGCCCCTGCAATTGGACTCCCTGCGTCAGAAAGTCACCATGAAAGCCTACATGCAGGAAGAAGCCCGCTTCCGGATGCTGGAGCTGCGGGATCTCCAACGCTATGAACAGCTGGTGGCTGCGGCTTCGGAGGCGGCCACTGAACAGCGTGAGCTCTACAAGCAGCTGGCGGGGATTCACTTTGAGCCCCATGAAACTTCTGACGCTGACAATGAAAAGGGTGAACGTCATGACTGAATTGGCAACCCGTTGGCTGGGGTTGGAGCTTCGCTCCCCCCTTGTGGTCGGCGCCAGCCCCCTGACCGATGACCTGGACGCGCTGAAGGCCTGTGTTGACGCTGGCGCCGGTGCCGTGGTGATGCATTCCCTCTTCGAGGAGCAGTTGGTGGAGGAGCAAATGGCGGCTCACCGGTTTATTGATTCGCGGATCAACATGGACGCCGAAGCCCGATCGTTCTTTCCCGAATCCGAGTTGTTCGAGATGGGATCGGACAGCTACCTGCAGCGGTTGGAGCTGTTGCGACATTCGCTGGGTGTGCCGGTGATTGCCTCGCTCAACGGTATTTCAGCGGGTGGCTGGACCCGGCATGCACGTGAGCTGGAAGCGGCGGGCGCCCATGCTATCGAACTGAATCTCTATGACCTGGCCTCGGATCCGGAGGAAACAGCGGAGGCACTGGAACAGAGACAACTCTCGGTTGTGAGGTCAGTGGCTGAGCAGGTGAGCATTCCGGTCAGCGTCAAGCTATCGCCTTTCTACTCGGCCTTGCCTGCGTTCGTCGCCGGTATCGAAGAGTCGGGGGCCCGGGGCGTGGTGTTGTTCAACCGGTTCTATCAGCCGGATATGGATCTGGATGAGCTGGAGTTAAGCCGGGAGGTGGTGCTGTCGACCAGTGCCGAGCTGCCGTTGCGGTTACACGCAGCCGCCATGTTGTTTGGCCAGACAACACTGGAGATGGCGGTTTCGGGTGGCGTTCACAGTGGTGACGATGCGGCAAAAGCCATTCTTTCGGGCGCTTCCGCTGTGCAGGTGGTCTCGGCCGTGTTGTCGGAGGGTACTGGCGCCCTGTCGAGGATTACCCGGGAAATGACGGCTCGGCTCTCCGGAATGGGATACCGCTCGCTGGCGGAAGCCCGGGGCGTCCTGTCAATGGCGAACGCCCCCAATGCCCGAACCTGGGAGCGTCTTAACTACGCCCGCCTTCTGCACGGCTGGAAATAGAGCGGCTCAGGGTCAGAGAACCTGCTCCGGCACCTCGCGGATCCGACCGTGCTCATCAATGGCAACGTAGACGAACAGACCCTCGGTGACCTTACGTGGATTCTTGGCAGTGCGGTCAAGGGTCCACACTTCCACGCTGATTTTCATGGAACTGCGGCCGATATCGACGAGTTCGCAGTAACAACCTACCTGGGACCCTACTCGCAACGGTGACAGGAACTCCATCCGGTCCATGGCCACGGTGGCGTTACGGCCCTGGGAAATCCGTCCGGCCATGGTCGCCGCGGCGAGATCCATCTGTTTTACCAGCCAGCCGGCAAAGACATCGCCATTGGCATTGGTGTCTGAGGGGAGCGGGATAATCTGCAGGGTGAGTTCGCCACGGGGCGTGGGTTTGTCATCATCTAACGCTGTCATAGTACTGCCTTCTTGCGAGCCTGGAATTGTTTTAACACGCATGGTAGCGGGCTGAAGCAGCGCTGCAAGCAAATTTGAACATTCCTGACTATATTTCAGAAGCTGTAACAAAGTTGTCACAGAGTGCCATTAGTCTGCACCCATCGGTAAAGCACATCCGACAAAACGTCCAAACCAAAAAATGGAGACATGACGTGATGAAACTGAACAAAGCACTCGCGACTGTAGCACTGGCCGGCTCCGTAGCCGCCATGTCTGCACCAGCCATGGCCCGTGACACCATCAGCATCGTGGGTTCCTCAACTGTTTATCCGTTCGCCACAGTTGTTGCCGAGCGTTTCGGCACCAAGACCGACTTCAGCACACCCAAGCTGGAATCCACCGGTTCAGGCGGCGGTCTCAAGCTTTTCTGCCAGGGCATCGGCACCCAGCACCCGGACATCACCAACGCGTCACGTCGCATGAAGACGTCCGAGTTCGAACTCTGCCAGAGCAACGGCGTTACAGACATCACCGAATTCCGCATTGGTTCTGACGGCATCGTGATCGCCAGCTCTAAAGAAGCTGAGAACCTCGATATCACCCTCGAGCAGCTGTTCCTGGCCCTCGGTTCCAAAGTGCCTGTTAACGGCGAGTGGGTAGCCAACCCGAACAAAAACTGGAGCGATGTTGACTCCAGCCTGCCGAACAAGCCGATTCGTGTAATGGGTCCGCCCCCGACTTCCGGCACCCGTGATTCCTTCAACGAGTTGGCTCTCGCCGCTGGTTGCGACGAGCTGCCTGAAGCCGCCAGCCTGAGCAAGGACGAGCACGCCTCCATCTGCGAAAGCGTTCGTGAAGACGGCGCCTTTATCGAAGCGGGTGAAAACGACAACCTGATCGTGCAGAAGCTGATTGGCGACACCGGCATGTACGGTGTATTCGGTTACAGCTTCCTGGAAGAAAACGCAGACCGTCTGCAGGCTGCCACTCTGAACGGTATGATCCCGACTGCCGAAGCCATTGCTGCGGATGAGTATCCGGTGGCCCGTTCGCTGTTCTTCTACGTGAAGAAAGCTCATGTTGGTGTGGTTCCGGGCATTGCGGAGTATGTCAGTGAGTTCACCAGCAACGCTGCCATGGGCCAGAACGGCTACCTGAAAGATGTGGGCCTGATCGTGCCGCCGCGGGCTGCTTTGATGGACCTGATGGACAAGGCAGAAAGCATGCCGAACCTGACCCTGGACGAGCTCAAGTAAGACCGTCGTCCGGTCAAGAATGGAGGTGCGGGTCTCGTTGGAGGCCCGCACCTTTTGCACGTTTGGACGATCCGGTGCGAGTTCAGAGCTGAATCTGTAAACTGTGCGCCAATTCGAAGTCGAATACAGGAATTTTCATGCAACCGGCTAATCTTTTATTACTGACTCTGGTGCTGGCGATCGTGGCCTATTGGCTCGGTTACGCTCGCTCCCGGTCGTTGGCGATGCCGCTGGGTGGGATCCGTCACCTCAAGTCCCTGCCTTTTTATTACGGAGCCCGAGCGGCATTGTGGAGCGGTATCCCCGCTCTTATCGTGCTTGGTCTTTGGGCGGCATTCCAGGGCAAAGTCATCCAGATGATCGTTATTGGTGGTTTGCCTGAAGGTATAATCCCGGCGACCGACGGTGAGGCGAGCCTGCTGTTGAGCAAGATCAGCAATGTGGCCAGCGGAGCCTTGCCTCCTGGCTTCGTTGAAGCACCGATAGCTGAGGCCGCCGAGCGTTTACAGGCACTGCGCACGCAGAGTCGGTTCCTGATGTCTGGTCTTGTAATCTCGGTTGCCGTGCTTGCGGGTTTTCTCGGGTGGTTGAGAATTCGCCCCCGCCTGAATGCCCGTTCCCAGGTCGAGTCCATTCTCAAGTGGGTATTTTTCGCCTGTGCGGCCCTGGCTATATTGACCACCGTCGGAATCATTTTCTCGGTGGCGTTCGAGACTTTTCGTTTCTTTGGCAAGGTCCCGTTCACCGAATTTATCTTTGGTAGTCACTGGAGCCCCCAGACCGCTCTGAGGGCCGATCAGGTGGCTTCTCAGGGCGCCTTCGGGATGATTCCCCTGTTTACAGGTACCCTTCTGATTTCTGCCATTGCCATGGTTGTGGCTGTGCCGGTGGGCTTGCTGTCGGCCATTTACCTGTCGGAATACGCGGGTAGAAAGGTGCGCGGTGTGGTCAAGCCGTTGCTGGAAATGCTGGCGGGTATTCCCACCGTGGTTTACGGCTTCTTCGCCGCTCTTACGGTCGCTCCGTTTATCAGCGATCTGGCCGCATCCATGGGTATCGAGGCATCAAGCCAGAGTGCCCTGGCCGCTGGTGCCGTTATGGGCATCATGATCATTCCGTTTGTGTCTTCCCTGTCGGATGACGTGATCAATGCCGTGCCCCAGGCCATGCGTGATGGCTCTCTTGCGCTCGGAGCCACCCAGTCCGAGACCATGAAAAAGGTGATTTTCCCGGCTGCACTGCCCGGCATCATGGGCGGTATTCTGCTGGCGGTCTCCCGGGCCATCGGTGAAACCATGATCGTGGTCATGGCCGCTGGTCTGGCTGCTAACCTGACGGCCAACCCGCTGGAAACGGTTACCACCGTAACCGTGCAGATCGTGACCCTGCTCACCGGTGACCAGGAATTCGACAGCGCCAAGACGCTGGCTGCCTTCGCATTGGGCGCCATGCTCTTCCTGGCAACCCTGTTGCTCAACGTCATTGCACTGAAAATCGTACGCAAATATCGGGAACAGTATGACTGACCAACGTTCACAGGCGGAGATTGTCCGCCAGTCGCTCAAGCGTCGCTACCGTAAGGAACGCCGTTTCCGCGCCTACGGCATCATGGCAATCGCCATTGCCCTGGGGGCCCTGTTAATCCTGTTCACCGATATCATCGGCAAGGGTTATACCGGCTTCGTGAAGACCACCATCACCATGGATGTGCAGTTGGATGGTGAGATGATGTATCTGGATGATCCCACGGACGAGCGTCAGATCAAGATGGCCGATTTTGTCGAGCCTCTGGTTCAGGCACTGATCAAGGAGATCCCTGGAGCAACGGAGGATGACCGGAATCAGGTTCGCGAGCTGATCAACCCGTACGCCTCGGTGACGCTACGGGATGCCCTGAAGGCAAACCCCGATTGGTTGGGCACCACCCAGACCATGACCTTTCTCACGCACACGGATGTGGATGTCTACGTCAAGCATGCAGGGGATGATGCCTACTCGATCAAGCTGAACGACCAGCAAAAAACCTGGGTCGATGAGCTTCTGGAGCGGGACGTTATCGAGACATCGTTCAATGATGTGTTCTTCAGTGGCGGCGATTCCCGTGATCCGTCCAAGGCAGGTATTCTTGGCGCCATTGTCGGTTCGCTGCTGACCATGTTCGTTACCCTGATCCTCTCGTTCCCGATTGGTGTGGCCGCGGCGATCTACCTGGAAGAATTCGCGCCCCAGAACAAATTCACCGATTTTATCGAGGTGAATATCAACAACCTGGCGGCGGTTCCTTCCATCATCTTTGGTCTGCTTGGCCTCGCGGTGTTTATCAACCTGTTCGGGATGCCACGTTCGGTTCCGGTGGTTGGTGGTCTGGTGCTGACGTTGATGACTCTGCCGACCATCATCATTTCCAGCCGGGCCGCGATCAAAAGCGTACCACCCTCGATCCGGGAGGCCGCTGAAGGTATCGGTGCATCCAAGATGCAGGTAGTTCTGCACCATGTGCTGCCGCTGGCCATGCCGGGTATGCTCACCGGTTCCATCATCGGTATGGCCCAGGCACTGGGTGAAACCGCACCGCTGCTGCTGATCGGTATGGTGGCGTTCATTGTGGACGTACCCGACGGGTTCTTCGATTCGGCGACGGTGCTGCCTGTGCAGGTGTTCCTGTGGGCGGGCAGCCCGGAGCTGGCCTTTATTGAGCGAGCGTCGGCAGCCATCATGGTGCTGCTGGCCTTCCTGATCAGTATGAACGCATTGGCCATCTGGATGCGCAAACGTCTCGAGCGCCGGTGGTAAGGAGAATCAAGATGAATAGTGTGAATACAACCATTACCAGTGAAGTTACCCAACCGGACGAGGTTGCCGTGCCAGTTCAGGAATCGAAGCCCGCTGAAACCATCATCGAGGAAGGCAAGACCGTCGGTAAGCCTTACTCGGACGACCCCAAGTTCAAGCTTCGGGATGTCGAGGTATTCTACGGGGATGCCCCCGCGATCAAGAAGATCAGCCTTGATATTGGCCGTAACGAAGTCATTGCCTTCATCGGCCCATCCGGTTGCGGCAAATCCACCTTCCTGCGCTGCCTGAATCGCATGAACGACAGCATCGATATCTGTCGTGTGAAGGGTTCCCTGCAACTGGACGACCACGACATTTACGACCCCAAGCGGGATGTGGTCGAACTGCGGGCCAGGGTCGGTATGGTATTCCAGAAGCCGAACCCTTTTCCCAAGTCCATCTACGACAACGTGGCTTACGGCCCCCGGATTCACGGGCTGGCCAACCGCAAGTCGGATCTGGACGAGATAGTGGAAAACAGTCTGCGCAAGGCCGGCCTCTGGGAAGAGGTAAAGGATCGCCTGGACGCCAACGCAACCGGCATGTCCGGCGGCCAGCAACAGCGTCTGTGTATTGCCCGTGCCATTGCCGTGAGCCCGGAAGTGGTGCTGATGGATGAGCCCTGCTCGGCCCTGGACCCTATTGCGACCGCGAAAGTGGAAGAGCTGATTGCCGAACTGTCCGAAAGCTACACGATCGTTATCGTGACCCACTCGATGCAGCAGGCGGCCCGGGTATCTCACCGTACGGCCTACTTCCACCTGGGACACCTGGTTGAAGTGAACGAGACCAACAAGGTATTCACCTCGCCGGAACATGAACTGACCGAGTCCTACATCACCGGCCGTTTTGGCTGATTCCGGACCTGAGGAATTTTGGAGAAGAACAGTATGCCTACAAAGAAGGACGACGTTTACGGGGATCACATCTCCCACAAGTTCAATGACGAACTGATGGAACTCAAGACCGAGTTCCTCAAAATGGGCGGCATGGTTGAGGCCCAGGTCGATAATGCCATCCTGGCCCTGGTGGATGGCGATGGTCATCTGGCTGACGAAATCCGTGCCAACGACAAGAAAGTTGACCGGATGGAAGTGGAAATCGACGAGGAAGCCACCCTGATCATCGCCCGTCGCCAGCCGACGGCCCGGGATCTGCGTCTGGTGATCTCGGTCATCAAGATGGTGGCCGACCTTGAGCGGGTTGGCGACGAGGCCAAGAAAATCGCCAAGCTTGCGATCAAGCTGCAGGAAGAAGGCCAGGCCCCGCGGGGCTATGTGGAAGTACGCCACATTGGCACCCACGTGCTCAGCATGCTTCACGATGCCCTGGATGCCTTTGCCCGGCTGGATTCGGAGCAGGCGCTGCGGATCATGAAGGAAGACAAACGCGTCGATGAGGAATATCAGGCAGCTGCTCGGACCCTGCTGACGTTCATGATGGAAGATACCCGTAACATTTCACGGTGCATGTCGGTGATGTGGGTGCTCCGTGCCCTGGAGCGGGTGGGTGACCACGCATGTAACATTGCTGAGAACGTGATTTTCATGGTCAAAGGCGAGGACGTTCGTCATACGCCGGTGGAAGAGGCTGAGAAGGTGGTCGGCCGCTGATTTTTTGGCCTGGGAGGAGGGCCGCCGTGTGGTGCGGCTTTCCGAGACACGCTCGAGCCGTCCATGGTCGCTTGGCTTTCGCCATCCATGGCGAAAGCTAAGCGCGCATGGATGCCTTGAGCGTGTCCCAAACAGCATTACCGGACCGCTTGCCGGCACCCAAGCCTAAAAAATCAGGCCTGCTTCATCTTGTCGGTATAAGGCGGCCAGCCCAGCGGCTTCCCGGCAAGAACATGCAGATGAATGTGGAACACCGTCTGCCCTGAATTTTCCCCGCAGTTCATGACGACTCGATAGCCGTCGTCGGCAAAGCCCTTCTCCTTGGCAATTTTCGCAGCCACCAGATACAGATGCCCCACCAGTTCCCGATCTTCCTCGGTGATGTCGTTAATGGTGGCGATGGCCTTTTTCGGGATGACCAGGAAATGAACCGGCGCCTGGGGGTTTATGTCGCTGAAAGCGAGGGCGATGTCGTCTTCGTAGAGGATGTCCGCGGGAATTTCCCGGTTGATGATCTTGGTGAAAATCGTCTCTGACATGGTGGCTCCTTTGCACTTGTCCTTGGGATTGTTGTTTGGCTCTAAAGCTGATTCAGGCCCGGAATCCGGGAGGCTATCTGCCGCACCACGGCCGGCAGTTTCTCGTCGATGCCCATGGCGTAGCGGGCAACCCGGTTGCGGGCGAAGGGTAGGGCGCGGGCGGCGCCGAGGCCGAGGTTGCGTAGCAGGTGGACGGGTGGAATCCGGTTGCTGAACAGATGGTAGAACAGATCCATGGTCAGCATCATTCTGCGGTTCGCCGGCCGGCGCTGTTGTTCGTAGAGGTTCAGCCACTTCGGATTTGCCAGATCATCGCCGGCGCGCTTGGCCTCTTTGAGGGCTGACTGGAGGGCTTGCGCATCCTGGAATCCCAGGTTCACCCCCTGGCCGGCCAGCGGGTTGATGGTATGGGCAGAATCACCGGCCAGGACAACTCGTCCAGAGTGATATTGTTTGGCGTGCTGGCGGGCGATGGGGAACGAGGCTTTGATGTCGATGTGGGTCAGCAAGGGCAAACTCGCGGGAAACGACGACTGGATTTCGCTCATCAGGGTGCTGTCGTCCAGGGCTTTCAGGCGTGCCAGTTCATCGGGCGAATCGTACCAGACCAGGGAGCCCCAGCTTTCACCCGGATGTTCCGGACCGGCACTGTGCAATGGCAGGAAGGCTCGGGGTCCCGAGGGGTGAAAGCCCTGCCAGGTAATGTCTTCAACCGGCCCCTGATAGCGTACCGAGATAACCATTGCCTGCTGGTCATACTGGTTACGGGTTACGCCGATGCCGGCCAGGTCCCTGATCCGGGATTGGGCGCCATCGCAACCGACTACAAGGCTTGCTAGCAGCTCGCGGTCGTCATCCAGGGTGACCGTGGCTGTATCACCGGACTGCGCCAGTGAGGCGACACCCTGACCGTGGAACAGGGATATCTGGGGGCAGGCCTCGGCGGTTTGCCAGAGCGCCTGTTGGGTTACTGAGTTTTCGACGATGTGTCCCAGGTGGTGGGCGCCCAGCTCGGTGGCGTCGAATTGGACCTCAGCCAGTTTTCGGGGCACCAGGTTCTGCAGTGGATAGCGGGTTTCATCCCACACGGCCAGTCGCCTATAGGGCGTCGAGCGCATCCCGAGGATGTGGTCCCAGGCGCCCAGGCTCTGGAGATAGCGCTCACTGCCGGCGCTCAGGGCAGAAACCCGGATGTCCGGGGCGCTTTCCGGGTCAAAGTCGGGGGGCGGAGCCCGGTCGACAAGGGCAACGCGGAAGCCATTCTGGCCGAGGCCAGTGGCGAGAGCAGCGCCGACCATGCCGGCACCAACTACGACAATATCAAAGACTTGAGTCATATCGGTTTCCTGTCTGATGCCCTCAGTTTACGCGATGACGGCAGCCAGACAAGAGACCGGGATCAAGCCGGAATGAAAACCCTCAATAGCCTGCCATACCTGACACCCGCGGCTCGGCAGCGTCGTCAGGCCTGCGACGGTTCTTGATCAGCCAGGCGGGCTTCTGTGCACCCGGTTTGTTGAATCCCTGGTTCAGGACCATGGGTTGCACGAGGGTCAGGAAATCCGAGGTTTTCATATGTGCCGATTCGCTGTGGCTGCCTGCGGCGAACGCCAGTTCGGGCTGCTCGGTCAGCGCTTCGGCGCAATAGACGGTCATTCCGAACAGGTTGCCAAAGGGGGGCATGGCGCCTACCTCGCAATCCGGGAAGCGGTCCTGGAATTCCTGTTCGTCAGCGAGGTCAAGAAAGTCGGTGTCGAGGATGCGGGATAACCTGTCCCAGCGGATTCGCCAGGTGGCCGGCATCACCAGCATTGCCATTTTACCATCCAGTTCGATGATCACCGTTTTGACGACACGGTCGCCGGCAATCTTGACGTGGTGGGCGAGTTCCTGGGCGGTAAATGCAGGAGGGTGGGAGAGGCACATGTATTCCACACCCGCCTCATCGAGGAATTCCTTCAACTGCTGTACCGGCATAGTGACAACCTCCTACCAGCAATGACAGCGTTCCGGAGCCTGTGTTGATCTAATTGCCTGGCCCCGATGGCCTGGCGGGGTTGGTCAACCCCGCCATTAATGGTCAGCTTAGTTGAGGTTACGCAGTTTGCGAGTAACCGGATGTATCAATGAGAAACCGATCGCGAATCTCAGTCGGTTTTAATCATATGAACATCGCGCTGGGGGAACGGAATGCTGATACCCTCGGCGTCGAATGCTTTTTTCACTTTCTCATGCATGTCCCAGTAGAAGGGCCAGAGATCACCTGATTTGGTCCAGGCCCGAACGGTCAGGTCGACGGAGCTTTCGCCCAGTGCACCAACAACGATCAGTGGTTCGGGGTCCTTCAGTGCGCGCTCGTCTTCTTCAATAAGGCGCTTGCAGATGGCCTTGGCCTTGTCGATGTCATCACCGTAGCCGATGCCGAAGCTCATGTCGCAGCGACGGGTTTCATAGGCGCTCAGGTTGGTCAGGCTGGCGTTGGCCAGTTGACCATTCGGGATCACAATCCGGCGGTTATCGAAGGTGTCGACAATGGTGTACAGGATGGAGATTTCGCGGACGGAGCCGAGGTAGCCCTGGGCATCAATCGTGTCACCAACCTTGAACGGTTTGAAGATCAGGATCAGCACGCCGCCGGCGAAGTTGGCGAGGCTGCCCTGAAGCGCAAGACCGACGGCCAGGCCGGCAGCACCGATAATGGCAATGAAGGAGGTGGTGGCAATTCCGACCATGGAGGCGACAGAGATCAGCAGCAGAATCTTGAGGATTGCTCCGATCAGGCCGCAGAGAAACTTGTTCAGAGTGGGGTCTTTTTTGCCCAGCTTGTTATCTAGAACGCCGACAAACCGGTTGATCAGCCACATGCCCACAATCAGAGTGACAATGGCCAACACGACCTTGGGGGCGTATGTCATGACCAGAGCCATGGCCTGATTCATGAGTTCCGAGGCACCGCCTTCAGCGCCAAATAGGTCTTCCATAAAGGACTCCTTGTTCGTTGGTATTTTTCATAAGTGTCTGATTAACGGACAAATTCCTGCAACAACATGATTCGTCTACTTCTTTATATAGCAGACAAATGTCGTGAGTGTGTACTGCAGGCGTAATATTCAGTCAGGGCCTTACGCAACCGAGCTTTTGTTGGCCCAGTCGAGAATGGTCTTGGGGCCTCCACGAACAAGAATCCGGCCTTCTTTCTTGCCCAGTTGGTAGTCGTACATTGGGTCGTAATAATCCTGGAGCAGTGACTGGATCCAGGCGTTGTGGGCCGCTGTCTCTCCGGTGGCTTCCTGCTGCAGGAGTGCCTGGTCCATCAGGCCGCGCAGCTGCTGGTGTCGCTCCCCGCCCAGGCGCTTGCGGATGCGGTCAATGGCGCTCAGCAGATAGTCCCGGAAATTCAGCCAGCCTGCTTCGGCCCCGTCGCGGTCCACGTAATCCGAGTACATTCCCTCAACATAATCCTCGCGGATGATGCCAATACGCTCTTCCATCGGTTGCTCGAGGATCAGCAACGGCGACCTGGCCATCCGCTCCTTGAGGGATTCGGGCAGGGCGCAACGGCCAACAAGGCGGCTTTCATCTTCCAGATAGACCGGACCACTGTTCAGGTGGCGGGCTTTGAGCATGGCTACCGCCAGCCGGTTCTCGAAATCGATTTGTGAAGGCTGCGGTGTTACCTGACGCCCGAAGCTGGAACCCCGGTGATTGGCCAGGCCTTCAAGATCCACCGGATTGGGGAGCTGTTTCAGTACCCGGGTCTTGCCGGTGCCGGTGCGCCCGCTGAGAATCCGGAACTCGCCGGATTCGATCTGCGCTTCCAGACTGTCGATCAGGAATCGGCGCAATGCCTTGTAGCCGCCTTTGACCAGCGGGTAGTCAATGCCGGCCTCCCGGATCCACTGCTGGGTGAGCCGGGAGCGCAGGCCACCCCGAAAACAGAACAGGTAGCCGTTCGGGTGGCGGGCGACAAAACGTTTCCAGGCTTCAATGCGCTGGGCCTTGATGTCACCGGACACCAGCTGGTGCCCCAGTTCAATCGCCTTGTCCTGACCTTTCTCCTTGTAACAGATGCCGACCCGATGGCGCTCCTCATCGTTCATCAGGGGCGCGTTTTCGGTATTCGGAAAGCTGCCACGGCTGAACTCTACCGGTGCCCGGACGTCCATCAGCGGCACATCATTCAGGAACAGGGAAAGGTAGTCGTCGGTGTCGGGTCTGCTTGCCATTTCAGCGGTAAACCAGTTGTCAGATGGAGGCGGCAGTATAGCGGAAATGGGGTTTTTCTGCTTGTCGCCGCCTGTTTCCCGGACTGGTCACGGGTACAATGACGCCTTCCGGAAAATTGAGGTTGGGTACCCCATGTCAGTGGACAGTCTGAATCAGCACCTGCGCAAAACCCTCTCCCGAGGCCGGGTGGCCGTTTCCCGTCCTGCCGGTTGTGAGCGCATTGCCCTGTACCTCTTTGACCCGAGGGTGCTTGAGGGGCCGTTATCGCACGAAGAGGCCCAGGCGGTCGTTGCCGAACCCGCCTACTGGTCGTTCTGCTGGGCCAGCGGCCAGGTGCTCGCCAACTGGATTCTGGACAATCCCCATTGGGTTGAGGGCAAGCGCGTCCTGGATTTCGGCTCGGGAGCCGGAATCGTGGCTGTCGCGGCGGCAATGGCCGGAGCGAAGGAAGCCATCGCCTGTGACATTGATCCGGCTGCGCTGGACGCGGCCAATGCAAATGCGGCTCTCAATGGTGTTTCCGTTGGCCTTTGCCCTGACTGGGCAGCCCGACCGGACGAAATAGATGTCGTGACCGCCGCGGATGTGCTCTATGATCCGGAAAACCGGCCGTTGCTCGGCGTTTTACGCGAGGCGGCTCCTCGGGTGCTGCTGGCGGATTCGCGGATGAAAGTGTTGGGTGACGATGCCTACCGCAAGCAGACAACGCTTGAGGCCCGGACCTGGCCGGATCTTAACGAATTCGAGGAGTTCAATAGGGTTCGTATCTACCTGGCCGAGAACAACCAGTGATGGATCAGAGGTGAGAAAAAAGAAGGTATAAAAAAATAAAGGGCAACCAAACGGTTACCCTTTCTCGGAACAGGTCGGCGCATCCTTGCGCATTTGGCAACAGCCGTGTTGCGAGATCCTTGAGCCACTCCGTGGTGCCGGCATCCGAGCCGGCTATCCGAATAGTTATCCCTTAAGCGAGGCGTCCTTGTGTCCCTACCTCTCCCCGCGATCCTTGCCGGGGTGCATCCAGTGCGTCGTCCATTTCCCTGTCATCCTTGACAACAACAATATACCAACTGGATTCTGACAAACGTGTGAACTGTGCACGCATCGCAGGAGATGTCAGCGTGGGTGTCTGCAATAAAATAAAGTTATCAGTGAGTTAGCTTTTCCCTAAAGAGCTTCTGGCACTGCCGCGCACACAACGTCACTGCAAGATCTCACGCCTTTGTAAGAGATATCTCACAGTGATTCTGGCGAATTTCGCAAATCCGGTTTTCCGGCGTTTCGGATGCCTGGCCAGGGAAGAAGTCCGATGGCAATGCCGGCGCCGTCCGCAGCCAGATCGGCCAGGGAAAATTCCCGATAGGGCAGGGTTGCCTGGATAAGCTCAATGCCAAGGCCAAAGCCCAGCAGCGCCGGCGCAAACCAGATGGCCCGGAGCTCCGGCCAGGCCAGCCGGGTGAGGATGGTGAGCTCGAGGAAGGCGATAAAATGGTTCACCTTGTCGTTCGACGATGAAGGTATGGCATGAGGGCTGTCGGTTGTCGCCAGAAACCCGATGGCCAGAACGGAAACCACAAAGGCTACCTGCCAGAGGGGGCGATATTGCAGCAGGCTGGTCAGTTGTTGTTTCAAGGTATCCATCGGGGAAGTCACTGAGCGTTCTCGGGCTGTGGGAATGTTGCCAACATGATATGCTTTGCATCCCGTCATTGTCATTGAAGCGGAGGTCCTGCCAGCTATGCTCAAGGGTAATTTTTTTCGTGGACTGGGCTACCTGGGTGAGGGTTTCCGCCTGATTCGTCAGCCCGGTCTTCGGCTGTTCGTCATCATTCCACTGGTTATCAATATTCTGCTCTTCGGATTGCTGTTCTTCTTCATGGGAGAGCTGTTTGCAGGCCTGATTGCCGCCGCGATGTCGTGGTTGCCGGACTGGGCGTGGCTTCAGGCACTGGATTGGTTGTTCTGGATTCTGTATGGGGCGGTCATCGTACTGATGCTCGCCTACGGCTTTGTGATCGTTGCCAATCTGATTGGTTCCCCTTTCTATGGCTATCTTGCCGAGCTGACAGAAAAGCACCTGACCGGCCAGGAGGTGAATACCGATGACAGCTGGGCATCGATCATCAAGGATATTCCCCGGGCACTCTGGCGCGAGGTTCAGAAGATCCTGTATTACCTGCCGCGGGCTATCGGTTTACTGATCATCGGTCTTATACCGGTTGTTAATCTGGTGGCTGCTGTTCTCTGGTTCCTGTTCAACAGTTGGATGATGGCGCTGCAATACGTGGACTACCCGGCAGACAACCACAAGGTCAGTTTCCCCGCACTGCGACGGTTGCTCGGCGACACCCGCCTGTCTGCCTTCGGCTTTGGCCTGCCGGTGGCGCTGGCCGCCATGGTGCCGGTGCTGAATCTGTTTGTCGTGCCGGCGGCCGTATGTGGGGCGACGGCTTACTGGGTGCGTGAGAACGGCGCCACAAGAACTTAATTGGTCTGGAGGTTTCTTGGATACATCGGAATTTGTTATTGGTCAGCGTTGGGTCAGCCACAGTGATACCGGCCTGGGGCTCGGGATCGTCACGGATATCTCCGGGCGCCGGGTGACCCTCGGGTTTCCCGCCGCCGATGAGGAGCGCACCTACGCGATTGATAACGCCCCGCTGTCCCGCATCATCTATCAGTTGGGGGAAGAGATTGAGACCTTCGATGGCGAACGGTACACCGTCCGTGCAGTTGAGGACCGGGACGGGGTGCTCCTGTATCACGGGGACGACGGCACCGACCTGCACGAAATTTCCGAGGTGAAACTCGCCGGATCCGTGAATTTTTCTGCGCCGCACCAGCGGCTGTTTGCGGGCCAGTTCGATCGCAACGGCGCCTTTCGCCTGAGGTTTGCCACGCTTCAGCACATGAACCGCCTGCGGGCATCGTCAGCCCAGGGGTTGATCGGCGCCCGCACGCAGCATCTGCCACACCAGATATACATTGCCCATGAAGTTGCCCGGCGCCATGCGCCACGGGTTCTTCTGGCAGATGAGGTCGGTCTTGGCAAAACCATCGAGGCGGGTCTGATCCTCCACTATCAGCTGCACACTGGCCGGGCAAAGCGTGCCTTGATCGTGGTACCGGATTCCCTCACCCATCAATGGCTGGTGGAAATGCTCCGCCGCTTTAATCTGCGATTTTCCATAGTGGGTCAGGGTCGCTACGACGCTCTGAAAGAGCAGGAAAGCGACGTGGATGCGCTGGTTAACCATATTTTTGGCGATGAAGATGCGGTGAATCCGTTCGAGAGCGAACAGCTGGTGCTCTGCAGTCTCGACTTCCTGAAGAAAAGCCAGAAGGCGCAGGACGATGCCCTCAAGGCTCACTGGGACCTGATGATTGTTGATGAGGCCCATCATCTTGCGTGGAGCCCTGAAGAGGTTAGCCCGGAATACCGGATTGTTGAGAAACTGTCGGCGGTCAGCCGCGGCCTGCTCTTGCTGACAGCAACGCCCGAGCAGGTGGGTATCGCCAGTCACTTTGCCCGCCTGCGGCTTCTCGACCCGGCCCGTTTCCATGATCTGGAAACCTTCCGCAGAGAAGAGCAGCAGTATGAAGCCATCAACAGTGTTGTCCGACGTCTTCAGGACGAAAGCTCCGATATCAGCGAGGGTGATCAGAAGCTGCTGCGGGAATGGTTGGGTGAAGAGCTGGACCAGCTGTTTGCCGGTGACAATCCGAGGCAATCGGTGATCGATGCCCTGCTGGACCGGCATGGTACCGGTCGCGTGCTGTTCCGTAACACCCGGGCGGCCATCCAGGGATTTCCCGAGCGCCGACCCGATCCTGCACCGTTGCCTTGTCCGGCCATGTACGAAGGGCAGGCCTCAGGTATTCAGGGGTTGGCCCCGGAGCAACTGGTGCCCGAGGAGCAGTGGCTGGCGGACGATCCCCGGGTTGAGTGGCTTGAGAAAAAGCTGGTCGGCCTGCGCCCGGCCAAAGTGGTGGTGATCTGTGCCAGTGCCCAGACCGCCATGGCCCTGGAACATTATCTCCAGCTGCGGGCGGGTATCCGCAGTGCTGCCTTCCATGAACACCTGAGCCTGATCGAGCGTGATCGCGCCGCCGCCTATTTCGCCGACACGGAGCAGGGTGCCCAGGCGCTGATCTGCTCTGAAATCGGCAGCGAAGGCCGCAATTTCCAGTTTGCCCATCATCTCGTGCTCTTCGATCTGCCTGCAAACCCGGACTTGCTCGAGCAGCGCATCGGGCGGCTGGACCGGATCGGTCAGACAGAAGCGATTGATATTCACGTGCCCTATCTCAGTGGCACCAGTCAGGAGGTGCAGTTCCGCTGGTTCCACGAGGGCCTGAACGCCTTTGCCGAGAGCTGCGCGGTGGGCGTTGCCGTTCAGGAAGCGGTGCAGGCCCAGTGGCAGCAGGCTATTGATGGCGACCTTGATGTGGCTGATGGACTCGTCGAGGCCTCTGCGGACGAAGCAACGCGCCTGAAAACGCTCTTGCAGGCTGGCCGTGATGCCTTGATCGAGCTGAATTCCTGTCGCCCTGAGGTGGCAGAGGATCTGATCGCCGCCATCGAAGACGAAGAATCCGAGGCCCGGGTTCGGGATTACATGATGGAGGCTTTTGACATCCTCGGCGTGGATGTCGAAGACCATGCCGATCACTCCGACATTCTGCGACCCGGCGAGCAATATCAGGCCGGCCATGTCGCCGAATTACCGGAAGACGGGATTACCGTGACCTGGGACCGACAGAATGCCTTGGAGCGGGAAGACCTGGCTTTCATGAGCTGGGAGCACCCGATGGTCACGGGGGTGATGGACTCGGTGACCAGCTCCGGCCTTGGCAAGGCCGCCCTCGCCAGTCTTTCCGTAAAGGCGCTGCCGCCCGGAACGCTGTTGATGGAGGCCCTGTTTACTGTGCACTGCCCGGCACCGGAAGCGCTCCAACTGACCCGCTACCTGCCGGTCTCGCCACTTCGGCTGCTGGTGGATGTAAATGGCAAGGAGCTTTCGGGCGCGTTGCCTCACGACCGGCTCAACGAGATGTGCTCGAATATCCGGCGGCGCACGGCCCAGGCCATCGTTCCGCAGATCCGGCCCCAGGTGGAAACCATGGTGGACCACGTGGAGCGGTTGTCGGAGCCTCATCTGGAGCCCCTGAAGTCTCAGGCGCTTGAGCAGTTGGAGGCCAGTTTCGGACCGGAAATCCGTCGGCTGGAAGCATTGCAAAAGGTGAATCCGGCGATTCGTGAGGAGGAAATCGACTTTTTCCGCGATCAGTTCGAAGCGGCAAAAGAGGCGATAGGGCACGCCAGTCTGGCATTGGAAGGCATTCGTGTGATCGTGACCGCATAATGCCAGGTGTGATCTCCGTAACTGGCTGACTGTGCGGCATTTGCTGGTCAGCCCTCATCTGATGCGGTACCGTAAACGTAACGGTTTATAGTCTTCGACATTCCCGAACCATGGATGATAGAGAGAACCTATGATGACTTTCATACTGTTTGTAGTGGCACTGGCTGGCCTGCTGATTGTGATGCGGCGCGAGTCTGGTGCAACGTCCGCGATTGGCGTAATGGCCGTTACCGGCCTGCTGTCGCTGATTTTTGCCTCTGGTTTGCTGGCCCTGGTTTTGTTTATTGGTGCCGCCCTAACAGCTGCTGCCGGCCTCCCCGGGTTTCGCCAAAGCTGGCTGACACCCCGCATTTTCGCGATGTTCAAGAAGGTCGCACCGAAGGTTTCCGAGACTGAGAAAGTGGCTCTCGAAGCCGGTACGGTCGGCTGGGACGGTGAACTGTTCACTGGTCGGCCTGACTGGCACAACCTGCTGATCAACCGCAATACCGGCCTGAGCGAGGAAGAACAGGCCTTCGTCGACAATCAGTGTGTCCAGGCAATTTCCATGTGTAACACCTGGGACGTGGCGGTCGAGCGGGCTGATCTGCCCAAAGAGCTGTGGGACTTCCTCAAGAAGGAAGGTTTCTTCGGGATGATCATTCCCAAGGAATACGGTGGCCTCGAATTCTCTGCCAAGGCGCAGTCTGCAGTTCTGCAAAAACTGGCATCCAACGAGACGCTCATGGTGTCTGTGGGCGTACCCAATTCCCTTGGTCCTGGCGAGCTGCTCGTCAAGTACGGCACCGAGGAGCAGAAAAACCATTACCTGCCAAGGCTTGCAGACGGTCGTGAAATTCCTTGCTTTGGTCTGACGGGCCCAAGGGCTGGTTCAGATGCGACGTCGCTTCCGGACACCGGTATCGTTTGCAAACAGAAAGTCGATGGCAAGGAAGTTGTCGGTATCCGGCTGAATTTCGAGAAGCGCTGGATCACCCTGGCGCCCATCGCCACGGTTGTTGGCCTTGCCTTCCGCATGTTCGATCCGGACGGGCTCCTGGGCGAAACCGAAGACTATGGTATTACCTGCGCACTGATCCCCAGGGACACCAAAGGCATGGAGATCGGCCGTCGTCATTGCCCGATTGGCAGCCCGTTCCTGAATGGCCCGATCAAGGGTAAAGATGTCTTCATTCCGCTGGACTACATCATCGGTGGCGTGGATATGGCCGGTCAGGGCTGGCGTATGCTGGTTGAGTGCCTGTCGGTGGGTCGCTGCATCACCCTGCCGTCCGGTGCGGCCGGTGCGGCTGCGTCGGCCGTTGGCACCGCTGGTGGTTTCACCCGTATCCGCCGTCAGTTCAATACGCCGGTTGCTGATATGGAGGGTGTGCAGGAGCCTCTGGCCCGAATCGCCGCCAAGACCTATATCTCTCAGGCAGCTGTAAACCACACTGCCAATATGATTGATAAAGGTGAGAAGCCGGCAGTGCCGTCTGCCATCCTTAAATACCACCTTACCGAGTTCCAGCGCGGTGTATTGACCGATGCCATGGACGTTCACGGTGGCAAGACCGTCACGCTTGGCCCGCGTAACTACCTGGGCATAGGCTACAGCGGTGCCGCTGTCTCGATCACTGTTGAGGGTGCCAACATCATGACCCGCAGCCTGATGATCTTCGGCCAGGGCGCCATTCGCTGCCATCCGTATGTGCTCAAGGAGCTGGCGGCCAAGGACAACGATGATATCAACGCGTTTGACGATGCGTTCTTCGGCCACGCCGGGCTGATTTTCGGCAATGCCGCCCGCGCCTTCACCCAGGCTCTTGGTCTTGGACGGGCAGATGTGCCGTTTGACAGTGCCAGTCGCAAGTACGCGCAGGCCGTGGCCCGCTTCAGCGCAGCCTTTGGTCTGTGCTCGGATGCCGCGATGACCACGCTTGGCAGCGAACTGAAAATGCGGGAGCTTATCTCTGCACGGCTGGGGGATATGCTGTCCAACCTGTACCTGGCTTCCATGGTCCTCAAGAACTGGCACGAGACCCAGCCGGTAGAGGGTGAGAAGGAAGTAATGGAGTACAGCCTGGGCATGCTGCTGCATCGCACTGAAAACGCCCTGGATGAGTTCCTCCAGAACCTGCCGAATCGCGCCGTGGCGCTGGTTCTGCGGGGCGTCACGATGCCGCTTGGCCGTCGCTGGGGCAGTCCGCAGGACGACCTTGCGCGCAAACTGGCTCGTGCAATATCCACAGACACGCCTATCCGCAATAAGCTGATTGCCAGCATCTGGCATACCAATGGCGAGGGCACCGTGGAGAATCCGGTGGCTCGCTACAACGGTCTGCTCAAGGACTATGACAAGGCAGAACAGCTATACCGGAAAGCGACCAAGGCCTACGCCAAAGGTGAATTGCCGATGACCGCCTTGCATCCGGAAGAGCGGTTTGAGGCGGCCCTGAAGGCTGGTATCTATACCAAGGAAGAGGCCGATTTCATGCGCCAGTATGAGACGGTGGTACTCGAGATGCTAACGGTCGATGACTTCCCGTTTGATGAGTTTGCGCGCAACAAGGAGACAGTGATTGATCACAACCCTGCCTGACAGGAGACAGCCCTGACATGTGGTTGTCGTTCGTTGCTGTGAGTGTTGGCGCCGTCATCGGCGCCAACCTTCGTTGGGCTCTGGGATTGTGGTTGAACACGACATACCATGCCGTTCCTTACGGAACGCTGGTTGCCAATCTCAGTGGTGGTTGGCTGATCGGGCTGCTGATCGGTTACTTCAGCCATGGTACCACGCTGGCACCGGAGTGGCGGCTCTTTGCCATAACCGGATTGTGCGGTGCGCTGACCACCTTTTCGACGTTTTCACTCGAGATGTTTGCTGCAATCCAGGACGGCAAATGGGCCATGGCCATCACCGGTATTCTGGCCCACGTTGTCGGCTCCATCCTCATGACTGCACTGGGAATTTACACCTTTGGCCTGGTGAAGGGATGATGGGTACCACTACCTACACAAATTCTCGAAAATACCCTTGGCAAGCTTCGGATTCAGGAGTAGAGTGAAGGGCGTAGGAAAGATTCAGTAAAGCATTTCATGAATAAGACGTACCTCCGCAGTTAGTAGTGACCGTCCTGTTTTTGATTC
>OJDQ01000007.1_pt1 | contig 107005 bp, 105 predicted proteins | sample 1592851 | NCBI WGS metagenome assembly OJDQ01 (sample SAMN05416774, study PRJEB24817) | seawater metagenome | isolation source: Sea water | place: Canada:Atlantic | collected 2013-07 | reverse complement strand
TATTCGTCGGCAGCGTCAGATGTGTATAAGAGACAGATCCAGGCCCAGGCCGTAATAGGTTACCGACTTTAATGGTATGCGAGTGTGATCAATCTCCCTGAGCACCTGTCTTGTGAGATCTGCGGCGCTCTTGTCGTCACTCCGGGTGCGAGCCAGATAGGAGCGCATCAACGAGATCTCACTTTGCAGCCCGAGGGCCCCTTCGGCATCCGGATGGGAGTCCGCCACCTGCCGGTCCAGAAGATCCTCCAGGCCGGACAGCAGCGGCTCCAGACTATCCATTCGGTTGGCAAAGAACAGCCCCCAGATCCGGAGCATCTGAAGTTGCGGATTGTCGATGACAAGGTCCTGTGGCAGGGCATCAATCCAGTCCAGCACGGGGAGGTGATATCCGCCATGGATCAGGTTGTTGCCGTGCTCGGCGAGCACCCGGGCAAGCCGGGACCAGTCCTCCTGTCGGACGATCTGGGCAATGGCTTCCTGCACGTGGCCATGGGCCAATAACCAGTCCACCGTCCGGTGCCAGAGTCGCGCGGCCGAGTCGGGATCTTGGTGACTTACCCTGAGTTGCAGTGCATCCCGAAACAGGTCGTGATAGCGGAACCACTCGTTACGGGTATCCAGCGGGATCAGGAACAGATTCTGGCTGAGAAGTTTTTCAAGCAGCTCCTGGCTGTTATCGGACCCACGGATCGAATCACAGAGGGACGCACATAGCCGGGGGCAGCAGGCCGTTTCAAGCAGAAAGTCCGACAGCTCCCGGGGTTGCTGCTCAAGTACTTCGCTCAGCACATAATCGCTGATGTGGCGCTCATCCAGAGTTATCTGGTTTCCACTCGTGCTGGCGTCCTTTCCGGACAATGCGGACAGCTGCATGGCGGCGACCCAGCCTTCGGTTTTGCGGTAAATCGCGTGGACATCCTCGTCGGCGATATCAAGGCCCATGGTGTCGTGAAAGAACTGACGGCATTCGTCTTCAGAAAAGGCCAGCAGGCCAGGGTGGATGTCCTGGATCCACCGACGGACGCGCCAGCGGGCCAGGGGCAGTGGCGGTTCGGTTCTGGACGCCAGGGTTATCAGAACACCCGGCGGAAGATAATCAATGAAATAGGCGAACTGCCTGTGGATGGCAGTGTTGCCAATGAAGTGGAAATCGTCCAGCACCAGCGACCACGGGCTGTCATCATGCGCCAGTGTGTTGATCAGGCCGGTAATGGCTTCGGTAAACGTGTCATCCGAGTGGTGAGCCAGTTGTTTACGCAAATCGGACGCGCCGGTCAGGCCGGCTTGCTCAAAAGCACCTATCAGGTACTGCCAGAATCGCCGGGGCTCATCATCGTGTTCATCCAGAGAGAGCCAGGCGGTAGGGGAGGAAACCCTTGAACACCATTGCGCAACCAGAGTGGTCTTGCCAAACCCGGCCGGCGCAATCACCAGATTAAGTCTTTTCGGAGCCCGGGACTCAAGCAAGGCACTCAGCCGCTCACGTTTAACCGCGCGCGAGTCTGACGTTGGCCGAAGAAACTTTGTGGTGAGCAGCATGGGTTCCCTGAGAACTGGAGTGTTGATGTGCCCAGACAAGGCATTACGGATTGTGTCCTTTGTATTGGCCAAGTCAAGGGTTGGAGGGGCTTTTCATAGCCTCAGGGTTTTATCAGGGGCTGCGCAAATGCGATTTTGGTCTAAACTGTGTAAAAGCAGTTGCCTATATTAAAAAAGAATGAAAATCTGTATTTTTATGCGTATTCTTCAACAAGGTCCTTCGATCTCCAGGGAGCAGCAGATTCAATGAAACTACAACAGTTGCGCTATATCTGGGAAGTTGCGCATCACGACCTGAATGTCTCAGCAACCGCCCAGAGTCTGTTCACGTCCCAGCCGGGTATCTCCAAACAGATCCGCCTGCTGGAGGACGAGCTGGGGCTTGAAGTATTTGCCCGCAGCGGCAAGCATCTCACCAGAATCACACCGGGCGGCGAGATCATTATTCGCGAGGCCGGCGAAATCCTGCGGCGGGTTGAGGGCATCAAGAAGATTGCCCAGGAATTCAGTAACCAGCGAAAGGGTGATCTCAGCATCGCCACCACGCATACCCAGGCCCGTTATGCACTGCCCCCGATTATCAGTGGTTTTATAGAGGAGTACCCGGACGTCTCCCTGCATATGCATCAGGGGACGCCAATGCAGATCTCCGAAATGGCAGCCAGCGGGGCGGTCGATTTTGCCATTGCGACCGAGGGCATGGAGCTGTTTAACGACCTGATCATGATGCCATGCTACAAATGGAACCGGAGCGTCATCGTGCCGAAGGATCATCCACTGGCGAAACTGCCGGAACTGACACTTCCGGAGCTGGCAGAATACCCGCTCGTGACTTACGTGTTCGGCTTTACGGGGCGCTCGAAACTGGATGAGGCGTTCCAGTCCCAGGGACTGACACCGAAAGTGGTATTTACGGCAGCGGATGCAGACGTGATCAAGACCTACGTCAGGTTAGGGCTCGGTGTCGGTATTGTCGCGAGCATGGCATTCGATCCAAAAACGGACACCGACCTGGTTGCGCTCGACGCTCGGAAGCTTTTCCGTCCCAGCGTCACACGACTTGGCTTCCGAAAGGGGACTTTCCTGCGGGGCTATATGTATGACTTCATTCACCGTTTCGCGCCCCATCTCACCAAAGAAAAGGTGGACGAGGCGGTTTCCCATCAGGGCAGCCGGTCTGAAATCGAAGAACTGTTCAAAGATGTCGAGCTGCCCACTCACTAAAAGATGAATGGGCAAGAGGCGCCCGGGTTATTCCCGGGCGATCAGGTTGCCAGCATGGAGGCCGCATTCTTTCTGGGTGGCTTCTTCCCACCACCAGCGGCCTTCACGTTCATGTTGACCAGGCAGGACAGGACGGGTGCAGGGCTGGCAGCCGATGCTGACAAAGCCTTTCTCATGCAGTTTGTTGTACGGCGCCTCGGACATACGGATGTAATCCCACACCTCTTTTGATGTCCAGTTTGCAAGTGGGTTGAACTTTACCAGTGTCTTTTCATTGGTCGAGAAGGCGGTATCTTCCTGGATAACCGGGACGTCATTGCGAGTTCCGGGGCTCTGGTCTTTCCGCTGTCCAGTGATCCAGGCGTCCACGGTCGCCAGCTTGCGGCGAAGGGGGTTGACCTTGCGAATGCCGCAACACTCACTGTGCCCATCTTCATAGAAGCTGAACAGGCCCTTTTTGTTCACCAGATCCTGAACTTCGTGAGCATCCGGAAACAGAACTTCGATCTCGATGCCGTAATGCTTGCGAACCCGCTCTACAAAATCGTAGGTTTCCGGATGCAGACGGCCTGTATCCAGAGTGAAAACCTTCAGGTTGTCGGTCAGCTTGTGTGCCATTTCAATCAACACGACATCTTCTGCGCCACTGAAAGAGATGGCGATGTTATCGTATTGTTGCAGCGCAGCTTTGAGAATCGAACGGGGGCTCTGGCCTTCGAGCTCTTCCCGCAGGGTTTGAATATCGGTCATGGCCCGGCATTGCCTTCTATGGATGTGCAAGGGTATCTAACTGACCGAAAAGGCTACCATTAAATGCCTCATACCCTGAAGGAATGACGATCTATATGGTTATTCCGCGTTTAAAAGCGCGGGTTTACACTTCCACGATGCAATCCTGGCCGGTTTTTCTTATCATACGCACCGAATACAGGCAGGCGGATTGACCGTACTGGCCCTTTACCAATCAAAGCAGGAGATCGTTGTGGAACTGGCATGCCTTGACCTTGAAGGAGTATTGATCCCGGAGATCTGGATCGCGTTCGCCGAAAAGACCGGCATTGAAGAGCTCAAGGCGACCACCCGCGATATTCCGGATTATGACGTGTTGATGAAGCAGCGGCTCAAGCTGCTGGACCAGCACGGCTATGGCCTTCCGCAAATCCAGGAAGTGATTGGCGAGCTGGACCCGCTGCCCGGCGCACGGGAGTTTCTGGATTGGCTGCGCGAGCGTTTTCAGGTTGTGATTCTATCCGACACCTTCTACGAATTCGCCCTGCCCCTGATGAAGAAGCTGGGTTATCCGGCACTGCTTTGTCACAAGCTGGAAGTTGCAGACGACGGCCAGATCACCAACTACCTGCTGCGCCAGCGCGACCCTAAGCGACAGTCCGTGAGGGCATTCCAGTTGCTGAATTACCGCGTGATTGCTGCCGGTGATTCATACAACGACACCACCATGCTGGGGCAGGCCGAAGCCGGTATCCTGTTCCATGCGCCGCAAAACGTGATCGACGAGTTCCCGCAGTTCCCTGCGGTACATAACTTTGACGATCTCAGGCAGGAGTTTCTCAAGGCCAGCGAGATCCATAACGCCTGATTGGAAGAGTGAAATTGGGGGCAGAAGAACGCTTTCTTCTCCCCCCATGTTCACCCGAACTCACTTCAGTCGATCACCAACTCTTCCAGAAACCGCATTAAAGACCCGACTTTTGCGAGCGTCTCCTGATATTCAGCCTCGGGATCTGAGTCCGCAACAATACCGCCACCACCCCAGCACCGAATGGTGCCCTGGCCGTCACATAGCATGGTTCGAATTGCAATGTTGCTGTCCAGCGTGCCATCCAGTCCGCGATAGAAAATCGAGCCGCAGTAGGGGCCGCGCCAGTGGGGCTCAAGTTCCCGGATGATTTCCATTGCCCGGATCTTGGGCGCACCCGTAATGGAACCACCCGGGAATGCGTCAAACAGGGCCTTCATCGGCGTGACACCCTCGGCAAGTTCCGCGCGAATGTGGCTGACGAGGTGATGAACGTTCTTGTAGGACTCAAGAGCAAAGAGTTTGTCGACTTTCACGCTACCGGGTTTCGCGTTCAGGCCCAGATCATTGCGGAGAAGATCGACGATCATCAGGTTCTCGGCAAGGTCCTTTTCGGAGCCTTCCAGTTCAGAGGCATAGGCCAGATCGGTTTCCGGTGTTCTGCCTCTCGGCCTCGTGCCCTTGATCGGGCTGGTGGTTACGGTGCGATCGTGTATCTCGAGAAAACGTTCGGGGGAGACCGAGATAATCGATGCTTCGCCTGATCGGATAAAACCGCTGTAGGGAGTGGGGTTAGCGTCCGAAAGCGCCTGGAATGCTCGCCAGGGATCCCCTACGAAACGGCCTGAGAATTCCTGGGACAGATTCGTCTGATAGCAATCACCGGCTTCGATGTATTGGCGGACCCTTTCGACGCTCGTCCTGAAAGCAACCGGTGTTTGCCTGGGCTGAAATCCGCAAACCATAGACCATCCAGTGGTGGCGGGTTCGTCCGTGGCCAGCCACTGGTCCAGTAAATCACGCGTCCCATCAGGGCAATCCGGATGAATCCAAAGCCAATATTGATCTGTTCTGCGATTATGACTGGCAGTCCAAAGATAGAATCCTGCAGACATCAGGGGAACATCCAGAGATGGGCAGAGCTCTCTGAGACGGTTTTCCCTGACATACCCGAGCTCATAGCCCAGGAAGCCAATCCACCCTCCGGACAGGCATTCCGGATTGGGTTCCTGTTCGATCTGGAACTGGTGGACGAGGCTTTCCATGTTCTGGGTAAGCTGATCGGAGCAGAAATTCTCAGGCACAGGGTGTTGGAGTATTTCGGTGGCAAGAGCTCTGGAAGAAAATCCGCTGAAAACTCCCCGGGCCGGGCCGTTTCCAACGCTTCCGATATAGGCGAAATCCGTTTCCCGGCAGGCATGGCTTAGCAGGCGATGGTAGCCCTCATGGGTGAGTTCACGCATGTTTGCCGGGTTCAAGGTTCCTCCGGATTTTTCTAGAAATGATAAACAAAACACAAAAGTGGCGTTGCCGAGGCTCGCGAGGCATTGCTCTAATGCACTGGATTGGGTGTCCCGACGATAGATGACGCCGACAGATCGCGAATTATAACAAAAGGGGAAATTTAAAATGGAAAAAGGCTCGATATACCGTTTATTAGTGCGAAAGCTGGTAGTAGTGACGGCTAGTGTTTTCGTTCTTGGCTTGATTCCAGGACTTGGCGTAGCCGAAGAGCCCAAAGGTCAGTTAACAGAAGATCAGAAAAAACAATTAGAAAGAACTGCAGAAGTATCGATAAAAGCCCAATTTAAGTCGCTATACGACAGGGGTATCGAAAATGCGTCCTCAAGGATTGGGGGACAGGGCGGTATAAAACCCTTCGCAGTGGCTATGACTCCGTCCGGAGAGTCGCGAGCTATTAGAATTAAACAGGCCGAGAGTATGCCTGCGGATGTAGCGCTTGAAGTGCTAAGACGTTCTTTAGGAGCTCTCGCAAAGCAAGGAAAGCTCGCAGCGACGGCAGTATTCTATGTAACCGACAATCCAAATTCTGATGCTTCCAACGATCGAGTTTTAATCGCAGAGATGGAACATATTCTCGGGCCTCATCTTGCTCAGGTAACTCCCTACCGAATTACGAAAGGGACTCCCGAGTTTGGCGAGCCCGCTGCAATAGAGGTTCCGTCGCAAATTTTTAATCAAAAAGATGAATAAGTATTATTGTCGGACACTCTGGTTTTCGATTAGTGTGACTGGGGTCACGGACGTTTCATTAGGTCGGAAGTAATCTGAAACGGTGCAGATACAAAAAATTACTAACATCTGCATGAACAACAAAAATCTTTTCCGATTTAAGGAGAACAATCAAATGAAAGGCCTGAAAAAAATTGCTCTTGCAACTGCAGTTGCAGCTGCTCCTTTCGCAGCAAATGCTGATCTGAAGGCACTGGATGATAGTGCGATGGGAAATGTAACCGGCCAGGCCGGTGTAACCATCGAACTGGAAACCAAAGTTGACATTGGTAGCTTCACCTACACCGACGAAGGTAGCTTCCAAGTTAGCGGTATCCACATTGGTGGTGGAAGCGTTCAGACAGATGCAAATGGTAATGTGTCTGGCGTTAGTGGTCTGCTGGATGACATGAAAGTAGATATCGATATCAACGCTAACGGTGATGCTGTCATTGATGTCAACGCAAACTCGACTGACGGAAACGGCAATCCTGTTCCTGTTGATTTCGCTGTTGGTATTGAATCTGCTAGCCTCGTTGATCAGGCTCAATCAGACTCGGTGTTGCTTGCTTCTAATATCGGCATCACTGGTCTTTTGGCGGACCTCAAGTTGACTGTTGAGAACGCAAACGATCGCCTGATTACCGATGTCGCGTTCATGATTACCGACATGGACATGGATGTTGACTTCCTGGGCGTTGGTATCCGCGACATGCAGGTTGTTGGTGCGAACACCTTCGGTAACGCCTACGATGGCAACCTGACATCCCCTTACATCGCTGCCGGTTTTGCTGCGGCACAGATGACGATCGAAAAGGGTACAGCTGCTAATTCCACCAGTGGTGAGGCATTGGTTATCGGTATTCCCGAGTTCATGGCTGATGTTTCCATCGGTGCTATTAACATGGGTGGTGCCTCTATCGGTACTGTAGCCCTCGATAACTTGTCAATCACTCAGACAACCATGAAGGTTTATGGTCGCTAATCTGACCTAATACCCAAGTTGGTGAAACGCCCCGCTCTGCGGGGCGTTTTTGTTGGCCAAAAGAAAATCCGAGCCAATAAAAAACGGCAGCCATTCCTGGCTGCCGTTTTCAAATCAAACCAACTTCTTCTGCGTTACCGATCCGGCACCGCAATAGAAAGATCAAACCCACCGCCGGGCCTCGGCGTCAAAGTAATCGGTCCTTCATTAATGGCCTGCGGAACCTGTATCTGATCAATCCCCGGCGGATTGCCGATGCTGAAATTCAGGTTCTGCCCGTCAAACCCTATCCCCAGTTGATCATTAAGAAAGGTTTGCGTAAAAGGCTCTTCTGGAATCTGTGCCTGCTGCCCAAAGATGATTGGTGGAATCGTTGGGGTAAACTCTGCTGGCGGCTGCGCCCGGGCGATTTCTTCCTGGGGCAGCAGCAGGGCGCGACGGAGGAATTCATCTTCTGCGTTTTCCAGAGCATCGGTCTTGCCCTCATCAACGTATCGTTGCAACGCTTCCCGGTAAGCTTCCTCTTCGGCTTCGGTCAGTACCGGTTCGCCGGGCGATATGGTGAGGGAGCGCAGGATACGTTGGCGGTCGGCTTCTGATTTCTTCCGTTCTTTGGGGACAACGATTACGGCGGAATCTTTCACATAGGTTTCCACCATCTCGTCCGAGGTCATGGTCTGAACGCCACCGAAGGCAGGTAAGGCAACAACCAGGCCGCTGATGGCGGTGGTGAGCAGATGTCGGCGTTTCATAATCTGGCCTCTTTTGTTAAAAAAAAACGCTCCCTTGCACGAGTATTCGGTTTGTCAGACAGGAATTCAAGCTAGATGATCCGGGATTGTGATCAGAATCTTTGATTTTCGGTACTGTTACTAATCAACGCAAAATCGTGGTCGAATACCATGAACTTTTTGGGCATCGCAGGGCCTCAGTTCTACTATGAAAAATCCGTTCAGAAATCGCTTTCGTCGCTGGATTAACCGACGGATTCCGCGGTCCGATGTCCAGAGCTTCAGTCAGAAGAACATATTCATCCTGCCTACTGGTGCGGGACTCGTGTTCGGGCTGTTGCTCGTCATCATGCTTCTCACCGGCATCAATTATCAGAACAGCCTGATTTATCTGAGTACCTTTCTGCTTGGGGCGGTCTTTGTTGGCGCGATGCATCAGACCCATCGAAATCTGTCCGGCATGGAACTCACGCTGGTTCAGCCAGGAGAGGGCTTTGCCGGTGATGATATTCCGTTTCGATTCCGCCTGAAGGCAGGGCGGGATGACGCCATTGCCATCCTGCTGTCCTGCGAAGAGTCCGGCCTGGCCCCGGTTCACGTTCACTCGGGTCGTTCCCAGGATGTCACGCTTCCGGTTCATTCCGCTCATCGGGGGTATTTGCGGCCCGATCGGGTACGGATTGAAACGCGTTTTCCGTTTGGCCTCCTCAAGGCCTGGTCGTGGGTTCGGCCGGTATCCGCCGGTTTGGTATTTCCAAGGCCGGTTCCAGCACCTGAGGCGTTCAGCACGGTAGAGGATGGTGAAGAGTCAGCAGAAGCACGATCCGTTGAAGGCAATGATCATGCGGATATCCGACCCTGGCGGGAAGGTGATCTCAGCCAGCGGGTACTTTGGAAACGGTTCGCACGAACCGGGCAAATGGTGGTCGCAGACTGGGAGGGTGAGCAGGGCAGTCCCTACTGGCTGGATTTCAACGCCTACCCCGGCGCAGACCATGAGTTGCGGTTGAGTTACCTGGCGTTTCTGGTTAATGAACGGGGTAAAAGCGGTGTGCGCTTCGGGTTGAATCTTCCCGGGCAGATCATCGAGCCTGATTCGGGGCCAGCGCACGCAATGCGGTGCCTGCGAGCATTGGCGACCTGGGGTGAGGAACGGCCCCGGGAGGCCATGGCCGAGCCCCATGGAACGCGCAGGCAGCCGATAGGAAACTCACCGCTGTATGCAGGGGAGGGGCAGGCTTGAGTTTCCTGGACCGTCTTAGAGGCACCCAATCGGAAGAAGCGACAGCGACCAATCTGCCATCAAGGGCCCTGCTCTGGCTTATTGCCAGTTTTGCGTTGCTGTTGTCGCCCCAGTGGGACCGTTTACCGCTTTGGCTGATTGCAGCATGTGCGGTATTGGCGGCGTGGCGCTGGTTGGCGCAATACGGGAAGGTAAGGCTCCCTGGCCGCCTGTTGCGCACGGGCATTATGCTGGTGCTTATCGGCGTCTATGTTGCAACAGTACAGGGGCGGTTCACGGTAGATACCGCAGCTTCGTTCTTCGTGCTGGCGGTGGGTCTCAAGTGGCTGGAGACCCGATCGGTCAGGGACTTCTACGTTCTTTTCTTCATTCTTGTCTATCTGGCCTCGGTAAATTTTCTGTTCCACCAGGAGATTCTGTGGGCACTGGTGAACTTCACCGGCATAGCGCTGCTGTTGGTTGGGTTGCAGGTACTGAACGCCCCGGAACTGCCCGGTGGCATGACTTCAGGCTGGCGCAGGCTGGGTGGAATGTTCCTCAAGACGCTGCCGATTGTCGTTTTGTTATTCGTGTTTTTCCCCCGGATGTCGCCGCTGTGGAGTGTGCCGCTGGTTTCCGGTGAGGCTCGCACCGGAATCAGCGATACCATGAGGCCAGGCGATATTTCCAACCTTGCCCAGAGCAGTGAGAGGGCGTTCCGGGTAACCTTTGGCGGCGAGATGCCCGCCTACAGGGACAGGTACTGGCGAGGGCTTATTCTCGACTATCTGGATGGAGAAACCTGGCGCCAGGGTCAACAAGAACCGTTTCGGGCGCTTGGCCGCGTAGCGGTTGATGGTGGCATAGGAGAGCTTGAGCCAAACCAGTATGACGTGTTGCTGGAACCGACGGATCAGCGCTGGGCATTTGCCCTGGAAGGTTCCCGTGCGGTATCGGATAACGTGTTCGAAGACACCGCGGATCTTTTCCGTTTCCGGCGACCGGCTGACAGCCCGGTACGTTACAGGCTAGCACTGGAGAGCGAAGCCCCTGTTCCCGAAAAACAAAGCGCTGCGGAACTGCGCCGCTATCTTCAGTTGCCGCAGGAAGGCAATCCCAGAGCGCGAGAATTTGCGCGGGAACTTCGTCGTACGATGGGCGACGAGCAGTTCGTTCGTACCCTGTTGCAGCGTTTTCGAGAACAGGAATACTTTTACACGCTCAGACCTCCTGCCATGCCTGAAGACGGCATTGATTCCCTGCTTTTCGACGAGAAGCGAGGGTTTTGCGCCCACTATGCGGGCGCAACCACCTTCGTGCTGCGCGCTGCCGGTATTCCCTCGCGCGTTGTCGTCGGCTACCAGGGGGGCGAAAACGGGGCAGGAGGCGATTACCTGATTGTGCGTCAGTACGATGCCCATGCCTGGGTTGAGGCCTACGTCGACGGCCGCGGATGGGTGAGAATTGATCCGACGGCCGCCATTGCACCGGATAGGATTGAGTCAGGCCTGAGAGATGCGGTGGCAGAGGAGGGATCCTTCCTTGAAAACAACTGGGCCTCGCCCCAGCGTTATGCGGACGTTGCCCTGGTGCAATGGGCGAGTCTTCAGATGGATCGCATCAACTACCAGTGGCAGCGCTGGGTCGTCGGCTATCAGGGCCAGAGCCAGATGGATCTGATGTCCAGGTTGCCCGGTGGTTTCGGCATGCGCGAATTGGGATACATGACGGCGGGTATCGTTGGTGCCGGCTTGCTAATTGCTGGACTCATTTCCGCGTTGCAAATGCGCCGTGGAGAAAGGCGGGACGCGTTCCGGAGGGTGGTGGATACGTGGCACCGTCTGTGCGCGACTGCAGGCGTGCCTGTCCGTCATGGTGAAACGCCGTCGGTTCTTGCATCAAGGCTGGCAAAAGCTGAACCGGCTGCAGGGGATTCTGCCAGGCTTTTTGCCCGGATGGTGAACAGCCATTACTATAGCGCTGGTAAAGACGACGAGGGCGTTGAGCAGTTGAAGCGAATGCGCCGCTTGCTTGCGACCATGAAGCGCCAACTGCGCAGATCCGGAACCCGCACAGGAAAATCCAGTGACTGATATTGCCCAAGACATGCCCTGGCTGCACCGTGCCTGGCAAACGGTTCAGAGCCGGGTCGCAGAAGACCGACTGCCACACGCTCTTATACTCGTTGGTGAGCGTGGTGTGGGTAAGCGGGCCTGGGCAGAGGCTGTCGGCGGGCTGCTGCTGTGCGATCAGCCATTGGGCCGGGAAGCGGGCCAGGCAATTGCCTGTGGCCGCTGTAAACAATGTGAACTTCTGGCCGCCGCCAGCCACCCGGATATCCGGATTTATGCGCCGGAAAAGTCGCGTATGGTCAAGGTGGATCAGGTCAGGGCTCTTTCGTCGTTCGCGGTGGCGTCTCCGCAGGTTGCCCACCATAAGGTGGCGATTATTGACCGGGCGGATCAGTTGAACATCAATGCGGCGAACGCATTGCTCAAGACCCTTGAAGAGCCGCTGCCCGACGTGACCTTGATTCTGTTGCAGGAGAGCGGTCGTCCGGTGTTGCCTACCATCCGGTCCCGATGCCAGACATTGACGGTTCCGGTGCCCGGCAACAGCGAAGCCAACCACTGGCTCGCCAGTCGTGTAAAGAATCTTCCCGAAGATGCACAACCGTCTGCAGATGTTCTGGCCAAAGCTTTGATGCTGGCGGGTAATGCACCCAGATTGGCACTGGACTATGCAACAGGAGATTTCATCGGTTTGCGGGACACGGCCCTAGACCGCTTCAAGGATTTCATGAAGTCCAGGATTCCGGTCGGTGAGGCCGCCAGGGCGTTCAAGTCCATGGGCCTGGAAGATACGCTTTGGTTGTTCGAAACCTGGGCGGCTGATCTGGCACGCTTGATAGTGGGGGGCAGTGCTCGGGACGCCGATGCCGCCGATATGCTCGGATTTCTGGCCAAAACGACGCCCGGCTGGCGGGCCCATGAGTTGCTCGATATGGTAAAGGAATCACGCGCAGCGGGTGTCTACAACGCCAGCCCCGAGCTGGAAGCCAGTCGTCTTCTGATCGCCTGGCAAAAGCTCATGCCGGTGAAACGCCCGGCGGCCTAGCGGATATCCCGGCAGAATTGCGTCTTTGGGGGCAACAACTGCTATGATTCCGGAATGAAAGGGATTTTCGGATCCCGATAACCGTTCAAAACGATCTAAGAGAAAGGTGTCAGTTATGGGGCCAGGTTTTGGTGCGCGCAGTGGCATACTCACCCTGACAATCAAGGATAAAGCAGTGCTCTACGCGGCATACATGCCGTATATCCGCCAGGGTGGTCTGTTCATCCCGACCCAGAAACAGTATCAGCTGGGCGACGAAGTCTTTCTGCTTCTCAACCTCATGGACGAGCCTGAAAAAATTCCGGTCGCCGGCAAGGTAATCTGGATAACGCCCAAAGGTGCCCAGGGCAACCGCGCGGCGGGTATCGGTGTCCAGTTCAACGGCGATGATGAAACCGCCCGAACCAAGATTGAGTCCTACCTGGCAGGCTCGCTGAGCTCCGATCGCCCCACCCATACAATGTGAAGGCGGAGCCTGGATGAGCGACATGTCGTTTCCCACGAACACCCCCGGAAACCAGGTGAAGGACGGGAGCATTGAAAACCCCGCCCGGTCGTTCCGCGAGTCCGATTGGAAACTCCGGCACATCACCCTGGCCGGTCTTAGCTGGCCTGCCGCTACTGATGCCCACGATACTACACCGATCATAATGCTGCATGGCTGGCTCGATAACAGCCTCACCTTTGTGAAGCTCGCACCGGAGCTGGCGCGACTCGGGCGCGTCTACGCGCTGGACTTCGCCGGGCATGGCCATTCCGGGCACCGCCCAGAGGGGCAGAGTTACCTCTTGATGGACTATGTGGCGGATCTTGCCGAGCTGGTTGAACGTTATTTCCAGGAAACACCGGATGGCAGGATCAACCTGGTCGGGCACTCGCTTGGGGGGATTGTCGGAGCGCTCTACGCGGCTGCCTTTCCGGAGCGAATTCGAAACCTGGTGATGATCGACAGCCTTGGCGCACTGAGCCGTCCGGTTAAGGAAACCATTCCCCAGCTCCGAAAAGCTGTGAAAAAACGCATTGCCGGCTCTGGCCGCCAGGTTGTCTATCCGGATATCGCCACGGCCGCCAAAGCACGGGAGGGCGGGCTGAGTCCGCTCAGCCCCGAGGCCGCGCTGACGCTCATTCCGCGCAATATGAAACCCGAGGGAGAGGGCTACGTCTGGCAGACCGACCCAAGGTTACGGCACCCGTCTCCATTGATGATGACCGAAGAGCAGGTGCTGGCTTCGCTGTCTGCTATTGAAACCCGTGTGCTTTTTGTCAGAGCCGATGCAGGACTTCTTTCGTACAGAAAGGATCTGGATAAACGCGCTGACGCTATCGCCAACCTCCAGATCGTTAACGTGCCGGGAGGTCACCATTGCCATCTGGATGGCGAGACCGGGCCGGCTGCAACAGCCATCAGACAATTCCTGGAAAATGAGTAATCGCTTGCTGAAATTACTGTTCACACGTTTCTTGGTTCCGATCCTCGGATTACTGGCTCTGTCTTCCGGTGTGCAGTCTGCTCCGGAGGATATGCCCGAGGCCTATCAACAGTCGACGCTTGAAGATACGGTCTCGATTCAGTCGTCGGGACACCTGGTATTGTTCAGCCCCGTGCGGGAAGTCAATAACGAGATTCGCTCCGAAACCCTGGCCCGCTTGCCCGTGACTGGGGAAGGGCGCCTGTACCAGATTGCCCGAGACTCAAGTCGCGAGGAAGCGCGGGACCACTACCTCGCTCTATTGCGCGAGAGAAACGCCCAGATTCTGTTCGAGTGCTCCAGTATCCGTTGTGGAAGAAGCAACGTATGGGCGAACCAGATCTTTAATCAGGCCGTTCTCTATGGCCGTGATGCAACCCAGGATTATCTGGTGGCGGGCACCGTTGCCGAGGACGGCGCCCGTTGGCTGACCCTCATTTACACGGTGACTCGCGGCAACCTTCGGGAGTATGTTTGGGTGGAGCACCTGCGGGTTGAATCCGGCGCGACCATTCCCGGCTTTGGCACCATGGCCAACCGCGTCGAAGGGCCGATTATTGTTCCCTGGCAAGGCGGTGTAACCTACCGGTTCGATTGGCAGGCAACGGATCGTAGGCGGGTGAATGATCTGGCCCGTGAAGAGGGTACGGTGGTTGCACTGGTGGGCTATTCTGTATTGGAGACTGATGAGTCCTTCAGTGATGCGATGGAGCGTGCCCGCCTGGCTACCGAATCGTTGTCGGAGGTCCTGTCCAAAACGGGTGTCTCCCGGGCTCAACAGGAGATAATCGTTGTGGGGCCGGCAGGTGTCTTCAGTGATCCAGACAGGCAGGGCGACCGGGTAGAAGTGGTGGTGATCTCGAGGTAATGATTATGGGCACATCAAAGGATGACGATCAGGATCCAAAGGACAAGCCCTCAGAGAAAGATCCGCAGGACAACGTCTCGAAGGTCCTGAGCAGCTCTGATGTCTCCGCTACCCGTGCTCCGGCAAACCCGGAAAAAGGCAAAGACCGGAACAAACCGCGCAAGACCGTGGCTCTGACGCTGGGAAGTGGTGGTGCCAGAGGGTATGCCCACATCGGCGCCATCGAAGTTCTGGTGGAGCGTGGCTACGACATCGTTGCTATCTCCGGCTGTTCCATGGGGGCCCTGATCGGCGGTATGTTCGGAGCCGGCAAGATGCAGGACTACAAGGACTGGGTTACCGGTCTGGGCCAGTTCGATGTCCTCAAGCTCCTGGATGTAACGTTCAATTCCGTGGGCGCTATTCGAGGCGAGAAGATTTTTTCGGTTGTAAGGGAAATGCTGGGAGATACCCGGATCGAAAACCTGCCCATTGCCTTTACGGCCGTGGCGACAGATCTGCTCGCCCACAAGGAAATCTGGTTTCAGGAAGGGCCTCTGGATCAGGCTATCCGCGCTTCGGTGGCGATTCCAAGTGTTGTCACACCTCTCGTTCTCAATGGCAGAGTCCTCGTGGACGGTGCCTTGCTCAATCCTTTGCCAATCATCCCGACCATTTCCTCCCACGCTGACATCATCGTTGCGGTCAATCTCAGTGGCGAGGATGACCGCCGTCGACGGATTCCGGACGCTGCGTTTACTCCGGGCGACGCTGAAAACACGGATATGGACGAGTGGGTGGATACCATCCGTGAGAAGGCCTCGCGCTGGTTTGACTGGGATGCCCTGAAATCCCTGACTGCCCGGAAGCCGGACAACGGTGACAGCCCGGAAGAAAAGATCAGCCGGGCAGTGCACAAGAAAGAGCATCAAAAGCAGACGGAGAAGAAGCCGGCTGACAAGAAGAGCCAGGAAGAGCACGAAACCATCGACTGGGACAAGCTCGGGATCGGCAAATTCGATGTGATGAACCTCACCATCGAGACCATGCAGAGTGCGCTTGTGCAGTACAAGATCGCGGGCTACCCGCCGGATTTGCTGGTGAATATCCCGAAGAATGCCTGTCGGAGCTACGATTATCACAAGGCCCCGGAATTGATTCAGCTGGGCCGTGAGCGGATGGCTGCTGCGCTGGATCGCTTTGAAGAAAGCCGGAACAGCTCCGGGCCTCTGGCTATCTGAACAATTTGTTGGCGGGGGCGGGCTGCAGTCGAGCGGGTAAACAGCGTATAATCCCGCGCTAACACGCTCTTGCACAGGATGTACGTTAGTGACCAGCCCTATTGACGACCTTCACAGCGTTCGGGATTACCTCCGCTACGCCTCCTCTCGGTTTGCTGCTTCGCCGCTGTTTTTCGGGCATGGCACGGACAATGTCTGGGATGAAGCTGTTCAGCTGGTTATGCGTAGCCTGCACCTTCCCCTTGAAAACAACACTCTGTTCCTGGATGCCCGTCTAACGCGGGAAGAGCGGGAGCTGGTACTGGAAAGAATCGCCCGGCGCGTGGATGAGCGCGTACCTCTGGCGTATCTGCTCGGTGAAGCCTGGTTTATGGGCATGCCCTTTCATGTTGACGAACGGGTGTTGGTACCGCGCTCCCCCATTGGTGAATTGATCGAGAATGGCTTTCAGCCGTGGCTCGGAGACAAGCCGGTGGAACGCATCCTTGATCTTTGCACCGGGAGCGGGTGTATTGGCATTGGTGCGGCATCTGTTTTCGGCGAGGCGGAAGTCGATCTGTCGGACATTTCTCCGGATGCACTTGAAGTGGCTGAATCCAATATCGACCTGCACGGAGTCCGCGAGCGGGTCCGTACCGTACAATCCGATGTCTTTGACAATATTGAAGGTCGCTACGACGTGATCGTTAGCAACCCGCCCTATGTGGATGCAGACGATCTCTCCAGCATGCCGGATGAGTACCGCCACGAACCTGAGCTGGGCCTTGCCGCCGGTAAAGACGGGCTCGACATCGCTCACAGAATCATTGCCAAAGCGGCCGAACATCTTACTCCTGGTGGACTACTGGTCGTGGAAGTCGGTAACAGCTGGGTTGCAATGGATGAGGCGTATCCGGATCTGCCACTGACCTGGTTGGAGTTCGAGAATGGGGGCGATGGCGTCTTTCTGATCACCGAGACGGACCTGCGTCAGTGGCAGGCTTCCAGTTAAACTGAATTCTCATAAAAGCTGAACAAGATACTGAATTATGTCGGGAAACTCTTTCGGAAAACTGTTTACGGTTACCTCATTCGGCGAGAGCCACGGGCCTGCGCTGGGGTGCATCATTGATGGCTGCCCTCCGGGACTTGAGCTTTCGGAAGCGGACATGCAGCGGGACCTGGATCGCCGAAAGCCAGGAACATCCCGGCACACAACCCAGCGTCGTGAAGCCGACGAGGTGAGAATTCTGTCAGGCGTTTTCGAGGGTAAGACCACCGGAACGCCGATTGGCCTGCTGATTGAAAACACCGATCAGCGGTCCAAGGATTACTCAAAGATCTCCGAGCAGTTTCGGCCGGCTCACGCTGATTACACCTACATGCACAAGTATGGTGTTCGCGACTATCGCGGCGGTGGTCGTTCGTCTGCCCGTGAGACCGCTATGCGGGTTGCTGCGGGTGCTGTTGCGAGAAAATTCCTTGAGCAGCGCCTGGGTATCCGGATTCGCGGCTATCTGTCGCAGCTGGGGCCCATCAAGGCCGAGAAACTGGATTGGGGTCAGGTTCACCAGAACCCGTTCTTCTGCCCGGATGCGGACAAGGTTCCCGAGATGGAAGCTTATATGGATGCCCTGCGCAAGGAGGGGGATTCCATCGGTGCCCGGATCAACGTGGTTGCCGACGGTGTGCCACCGGGTCTCGGCGAGCCGATCTTTGACCGCCTGGATGCGGACCTTGCCCATGCACTGATGAGCATCAATGCGGTGAAGGGCGTCGAGATTGGCGCCGGTTTCGACTGCATTGACCAGAAGGGTACCGAGCATCGTGACGAGATGACGCCGGAAGGGTTCCTTTCTAATAATGCCGGTGGTGTGCTTGGAGGTATTTCCTCAGGGCAACCGATCGTGGCCAGTATCGCATTGAAGCCCACGTCGAGTTTGCGTTTGTCGGGCCGGAGCATTGATGTGAACGGCGATCCCTGTGAGGTGATTACCACCGGCCGTCACGATCCATGTGTCGGCATCCGGGCGACACCTATTGCTGAGGCGATGATGGCCATTGTGTTGATGGACCATTACCTGCGGCATCGTGGGCAGAATGCGGATGTTTCTGTTTCTACGCCGGTGATTGGGCAGCTCTGATTTTGTTTGTCAGGCTTGGTGAAGCTGCTTTGGCGGCACTCACTGCCCAAAAAACGCCCGTGAATACTTCCCTGTAGGGCTTGGTCGCGCCATCCTTGGCGCTCCACATTTTTGGGCAGTGAGTGCCGCCAAAACAGCCGGACTTGCGGGGTATTTCTATCTACTGGCGCCTCTCTAACCTCTATTTCTGGTTCTTCGCCCTCCTTGGCGGGCTCTTGCCGTATTGGTCCCTCTACCTTGCGGGCCAGGGCTTTTCCTACCTCCAGATCGCCACCCTCATGGCGACGATCCAGCTCACCAAAATCATTGCGCCCAGCGTCTGGGGTTGGCTCGGCGACAAGACCGGCCAACGGGTTCGTCTGGTCCGGTTCGGCGCCATCATCGGCTCGCTGTTCTTCGCCGGTGTGTTCATGGAACCGGGGTTCTATGGCCTGCTGCTGGTCATGCTGGCGTTCACGTTTTTCTGGAATGCGATCTTGCCGCTGTATGAGGTGATCACGCTTCGAACCCTGGGCGAGCAGAAAGAGAAATACGGGCGGGTTCGGCTCTGGGGCTCGGTGGGGTTCATCGGAGCGGTTGCGCTGGTTGGCGGTTTGCTGGAACTGGTGCCGATTCAGAATCTCCCGTGGTTGTTGCTTCCGGTGTTTGCGGGCATTGCCGTATCCGCATTTCTGGTGCCTGCGGAGCGAGGTGAGCGAAAGCCGCCGGCTCCGAAAGGCAGTTTAAAGGCCATCGTCACGCACCCGGCAGTGGTGACGTTTTTTCTGATGAATTTCCTGCTGCAGGTTTCGCACGGAGCTTATTACACGTTCTTCAGTATCCATCTGGAGCAGCACGGCTACGGCAAGCTGTCGATTGGTTTGCTGTGGTCGCTGGGTGTTTTTGCGGAGATCGCACTGTTTCTGGTGATGCACCGTTTAACGCGCAATTTCACGGTTCGTCAGATTGCGATCGGCGCGCTTACGCTCACCATGATTCGATGGGTACTGATCGCAGAGCTGACGGATGTTGTCCTCGTGCTGCTGTTCGCCCAGCTGCTTCATGCAGCATCTTACGGTGCGCTGCATGCAATCTCTGTCCAATACATCCAGGGCTTTTTTGGCAAGCACCATCACGGGCAGGGGCAGGCCCTCTACAGCGGCCTCACCTTCGGTGCTGGCGGTGCGCTTGGGGCCTGGTTGTCGGGCTTCCTGGTGGATGGGTTCAGTACCTCGGCGGCTTTCTGGGGTGGTGCGGCCGCCATGGCCGTCGCAATCGTGATCACCTGGCGAGGCCTTCGGCCGCCGCCGGCCCATGGCGAGGGTTAAACCTCAGGCGCTTTCCTCTTCCTGCACGATGGTGAGTAACGCTTTGGCCGCGTTGCTGAGCTGCCGCCCGGATAACCCGATCCCCCCGAGGACACGAGAAACTGGCTTGCCCACATCCAGTACCCTAAGGCTGTCGTCAATCATGCGCAGGGGCAGCACACTCCAGCCCAGGCCCACACTGGTCATCATCTTGATGGTTTCCAGGTAGTTGGTTGGCATTTGCGGGTTCAGGTGCAGATTCGCCTCCAGAAACAACCGGCTCACAACCCGATAGGTTGCGGTGCTGGTGTCGGGCAATAGTGCCGGGTGGTCTGCTAGGTCTGTAAGCCTCGGATTTTCGAGTGACGCCAGGGGGTGCTCGGCGCCCACCACAAACACCATCTGGTCCGGCCATTGGGCAAACACATGAAAGCTCGGTTCCATGCTGTCACTCAGCGTCACGAATGCCAGCTCCGCATTACGTTTACGCATCTGCTCGTAGGCGGCATCGGATTCCATGAACTGTAGGTTGATGGACACCTGAGGGTATTCCCGTTTGAACCGTCGTAGCCAATTTGGCAAATGATGCAGACCGATGTGATGGCTGGCGATGATTTGCAGCTCGCCCTGGACTTGTCCAGAGTCCGGCGACAACGCCACCCGGGCGTTGTGAATTTCATCGAGGATCCGACGTGCATGGGGAAGCAAACGACTGCCGGCATCGGTCAGACGAATCTGGCGGTGGCTACGATCGATCAGGCTGGTGCCAAGCTGGTTTTCCAGTGCGGCCAGGCGTTTCGAGATGGCCGGCTGTGTCAGGTGCAGGATTTCCGCGGCTTCTGAGAAGGAGCCCTGATCGACAATGGTCAAAAATGCCTTTAATGCGTTTGAGTCCATATCTGTGTTCCCGGATTTCGAAATATGGTGCAGGTCCCGGCTTGGAACAGCATTTTCAAAACACGCCAACAAGCACGTCCATGTGGGCTCGAATCGGGCCATCCCTGGCCCTCTACGGTTTTGAAAACGCTGCTCCAACCCGCTCCCCAGAGTGTGGCCAATATCCGCAGCGCATGGGGAGTATGGAGGGATGAGCCTCCCAAAACCGTGGAGCGCCAGGGATGGCGCGACCGAGCCCTACATGGATGTATTTACGGGCGTGTTTTGGGAGGCTTATCCCTTCATGCGACCTTCTCAGAATCTTAAAGTATTACCATAAGGCATGCGATAGATAAAAAACATGAATTGAGGTTATCCGGTCGCAGGCGGTAAGATACCGTTATCAAACGTCAGAACCAAAAACCCCCAGAGAGTGAGAGAGAACCATGGCGGGCAAAACCTTATACGACAAATTGTGGGACGATCATCTCGTCAAACAGCGCGACGACGGCTCCGCGTTGATTTATATCGATCGTCAGTTACTGCACGAAGTGACATCACCCCAGGCTTTTGAAGGTCTGCGTCTGGCGGGGCGGAAGCCGTGGCGGATTGATGCCAACATTGCGACGCCGGACCATAACGTGCCTACCACGGATCGTGATCGTGGTGTCGAAGGTATTGTTGACCCGGTTTCCCGGATCCAGGTGGAAACACTGGACAAGAACTGCGACGAGTTCGGGATTCTTGAGTTCAAGATCAAGGATCAACGTCAGGGCATCGTGCACGTTATCGGGCCCGAGCAGGGCGCAACGTTGCCGGGCATGAGTATTGTTTGTGGGGATTCCCATACATCCACCCACGGTGCCTTCGGTTGCCTGGCTCATGGTATTGGCACCAGTGAAGTTGAACATGTGCTGGCCACCCAGTGTCTGGTGCAGCAGAAAATGAAAAACATGTTGGTGAAGGTCAATGGCAAACTGGGGCCGGGCGTTACCGGCAAGGATGTTGTGCTGGCCATCATTGGCAAGATCGGGACTGCCGGTGGTACCGGGCACGCCATTGAGTTTGGGGGCGAAGCCATCCAGGGCCTGAGCATGGAAGGGCGGATGACTATCTGCAACATGTCCATCGAAGCCGGTGCGCGGGTTGGTATGGTAGCGGTTGATGACACCACCATCGAATACGTTCGCAATCGTCCGTTTGGGCCCAAGGGCGGGCAGTGGGATGCTGCAGTTGAATACTGGCGCACCTTGCATAGCGATAGCGATGCAGTCTTCGACAAGGTTGTTGAGCTCGAAGGCTCGGAAATCCAGCCGCAGGTGAGCTGGGGTACGTCGCCTGAAATGGTGGCCGGAATTGATGGCAAGGTGCCCGATCCGGAACAGGAAGCCGATCCGATCAAGCGTGAAGGCATTGTTCGCGCTCTCAAGTACATGGGTTTGCAGCCCAATATGGCGATTACCGATATCAAGCTGGATCGTGTGTTCATTGGCTCCTGTACCAACAGCCGGATTGAGGACCTGCGCGAGGCCGCGGCCGTGGTGAAAGGGCGGAAGGTGTCGCCGATTCTGAAGCAGGCCATGGTGGTTCCCGGTTCCGGTCTGGTGAAAGCCCAGGCGGAGCAGGAAGGTCTGGACAAGATCTTTATCGAAGCCGGTCTTGAGTGGCGCGACCCGGGCTGTTCGATGTGTCTGGCCATGAACGCCGACAAGCTGGGGCAGGGGGAGCACTGTGCTTCCACGTCGAACCGGAACTTCGAGGGCCGTCAGGGCTTTGGCGGGCGTACCCATCTGGTGAGCCCGGCCATGGCTGCTGCTGCCGCAGTGACCGGTCATTTCGTTGATGTCCGTGAGCTGATGAACTGATCCACAGGAGAGAACCATGCGCGCATTGAAGCAACACCAGGGCGTTGTCGCCCCCATGGACCGTTCCAACGTGGATACGGACATGATCATTCCCAAGCAGTTTCTGAAGTCCATCAAGCGCACGGGCTTCGGCCCGAACCTGTTTGATGAGTTGCGGTATATGGATGAAGGCAAACCGGATCAGGATTGTTCCACCCGTCCGATTAATCCGGATTTTGTCCTGAATCAGGACCGCTACAAGAACGCCAGTGTATTGTTGGCGCGACGTAACTTTGGCTGTGGTTCAAGCCGGGAGCACGCACCCTGGGCTCTGGAGGATTTCGGGTTCCGGGTGATTATTGCTCCGAGTTTTGCCGATATTTTCTATAATAACTGCTTTAAGAACGGGTTGTTACCCATTATTCTTCCAGAGGAAATTGTCGATCGTTTATTCCGGGAAGTGGAGCAGAGTGAAGGCTATCAGTTGGCAGTCGACCTGGAAGCCAGGACTGTAACTACCCCATCCGGCGAAACCTTTACCTTTGAGGTGGATGATTTCCGTCGTCATTGCCTGCTGAACGGCCTGGATGATATTGGCGTGACGCTGGAAGATGCTGAGCTGATCCGGTCTTACGAAGATAGCCGCCGTAAAACTGCGCCCTGGCTGTTTGGTGCTGGGCGGTAATAGGCAGTCCGATTACGCTGGCTCTAATTCGACCTAAAGGAATGGAACAAGGAAAAAACATGCCCAGAACTATCCTGATGCTTCCCGGCGACGGTATCGGTCCGGAAATTGTCGCTGAAGCGGAAAAAGTGCTCAACAAGATCAATGATCAGTTCAGTCTCGGCCTGAATTTCGAGTCCGGCCTCGTGGGCGGTGCGGCGATTGATGAAACCGACACACCGCTGCCGGATGAAACCCTCGAAAAGGCCACCAGAGCCGACGCGATCCTTCTGGGTGCCGTGGGCGGTCCTCAGTGGGACAGTCTGCCGATGGCCAAGCGCCCGGAGAAGGGGTTGCTGGGGTTGCGCTCTAACCTGGAGCTGTTTGCAAACCTGCGCCCGGCAATTCTTTATCCGCAACTGGCGTCCGCCTCTTCTCTGAAGCCGGAAGTTGTTTCCGGGCTGGATATCATGATTGTCCGTGAACTGACTGGCGGCATCTATTTTGGTCAGCCGCGCGGTGTGCGCGAACTTGAGAGCGGAGAGCGCCAGGGTTACAACACCTACGCCTACACAGAATCGGAAATTCGTCGTATCGGGCGGGTGGCTTTTGAGGCCGCGCAGCAGCGGGGCAAAAAGCTGTGCTCCGTGGACAAAGCCAACGTGCTGGAAGTGACTGTTCTATGGCGGGAAATCATGAACGATCTCCGCCGGGAATATCCGGACGTGGAGCTGTCTCATATGTACGTGGACAATGCCGCCATGCAGCTGGTCCGTGCCCCCAAGCAGTTTGACGTGATTGTGACTGGCAACATGTTTGGTGATATTCTTTCGGACGAAGCGGCTATGCTCACCGGCTCGATCGGCATGTTGCCATCGGCGTCGCTGAACTCCGAAAAGCAGGGCATGTATGAGCCCTGCCACGGGTCTGCGCCGGATATTGCCGGGCAGGGCATTGCCAATCCGCTGGCCACCATCCTCAGTGCTGCCATGATGCTGCGGTACAGCCTGAATGAGGAAAAAGCTGCTGAAGCCATTGAAGCGGCGGTCAGCAAGGTCCTGGATCAGGGTCTGCGAACAGCGGACATCATGTCTGAGGGCGCAAAGAAAGTGTCCACCCGGGAAATGGGGGAGGCGGTTCTGGCTGCACTGTAAAGAGGCCAGGCCCTGACAGGCGTATTTGAGACCCGACGGCAACGCGATGCAGTTGCCGCGGGATCACCCATCCTGTCCCTGCCAGCGATAAAGGCATGGGGCGGGCATAAAACGAGGTCTGAAGATCGCACATGAAGCGAGTTGGACTTGTAGGTTGGCGTGGCATGGTGGGCTCGGTCCTCATGCAACGCATGCGTGAAGAAAACGATTTCGCCGATATCGAACCGGTGTTTTTCACCACATCCCAGGCTGGCAAGCCTGCGCCGGACGTGGGAAAAGACGACGTTCCTCCTCTGCAGGACGCGTTTGACGTCGAGATTCTGAAAACCATGGATGTCATCGTGACCTGTCAGGGTGGCGACTACACCGGCGCGGTTTATCAGAAGCTCCGTGACGCGGGCTGGGAAGGTTACTGGATTGATGCAGCCTCCACCCTGCGGATGGTCGACCACTCGGTGATTGTTCTGGATCCGGTCAACCGAAACGTGATTGACGCCGCGCTTGAGAAAGGCGTCAAGGACTACATCGGTGGTAACTGCACCGTGAGCCTGATGATGCTGGCTTTGGGTGGCCTGCTTGAGCAGGATCTGATCGAGTGGGTGTCGCCCATGACCTATCAGGCGGCTTCCGGTTCTGGCGCTCAGAACATGCGCGAGCTGTTGAACCAGATGGGCGAGCTCAACAAAAGCGTCCAGTCTGAGCTGGACGATCCTTCCTCCGCGATTCTGGAGATTGACCGCAAGGTAACCGAAACCATGCGTTCGGACGGCTTCCCGACCGAGCACTTCCAGGTGCCCCTGGCCGGCAGTCTTATCCCGTTCATCGACAAGCAGCTCGACAACGGCATGAGTAAGGAAGAGTGGAAGGCGGGGGTCGAGACCAACAAAATTCTCGGGCGCTCCGATAACCCGATTCCCATCGACGGCATCTGTGTGCGGATTGGCGCAATGCGCTCCCACAGTCAGGCGCTGACTATCAAGCTGAAGAAGGATCTCCCGGTTTCTGAAATCGAGTCGATCCTTGCGAAAGCGAATGACTGGGTGAAAGTGATTCCCAATGACCGTGATGCGACCGTTGAGGAACTGACTCCAGCGAAGGTGACCGGTACCTTGAGCGTGCCGATCGGCCGTATCCGCAAGCTGACCATGGGGCCGGAATATATTTCCGCGTTTACGGTGGGTGACCAGCTCCTGTGGGGTGCCGCTGAGCCGCTGCGCCGTATGCTCCGGATCCTTCAGGAGCGTTAAAAATTGTTACACAGAGGCAATAAATGCCAACTGTGTCCGGTTTCGATAAACCGGTGAGGGGGCGGAGGCTGATTTCAGCCTCCGCCCCTGTTATTTTCAAGAGCGCTAGGTAGTTCCGCGTGATTGATAAAAAAATGGTACAAGGATTGCGGCTGATTGATTGATAAAAGAGGTTTTATCAACAATACTTGCCGGACTGAAAATTAAAAAGAACACATAATAACGAGAATTATCAAGACGAAAGTCATCCAACCTCGTCCGATTCTGTTTGAAAAAGAGCAGTAACGAATAACGGAGACTGGAAAGGAAAAAGCATGAAGGTACGCAAGCTTGCGGTTGCCCTGGCTCTGGCGGGAGGGCTCGGATCCGGCGTCGCACAGGCCCTGGGGCTGGGTGAAATAGAACTTCAGTCCTATCTGAACGAGCCACTGGACGCAGAGATTGTTCTGCCCCAAAGCCGTGGCGTCAATCCAGCGGACGTGTTCGTCAATATTGCCTCGGAACAGGCATATGAGCGGGTGGGGCTGGATCGCAACCAGTTTCTCAGTAAGCTCAGGTTCCAGGTGGTCACCGGCAATGATGGCAGTCTCATCGTCAATGTGTCCTCCCGTGAACCTCTGAGGGAACCGTACCTCAACTTCCTGCTTGAGTTGACCTGGCCAAACGGCCGGTTAATGCGGGAATACGCCGTTCTGGTGGATCCACCTGTATACGCGGAAGAGTCCGGCGTGCAGGAACAGGTCAGCACTCCAACAGTCTCCACTTCCCAGACAACCAGCCAGCCGACGACCACTCGCAGTGCAGAATCAGTTCGTCGCCAGGCTCAGGCCGAGCGGTCGCTGGGTTCCGGATATCAGGCTGATACATTCGGGCCCACCGGCGCTTCAGACACGTTGTGGACCATCGCGTCTCAGGTGCGTCCAGACAACAGTGTCTCTATGCAGCAGGTCATGCTGGCAATCCAGGACCTGAACCCGAACGCATTCATTGGCAATAACATCAATCGCCTGAAGCGTGGTGAAGTGCTGCGTGTCCCGTCTTTGGACCAGATCCAGAGTCGAACTCGCGCTGAAGCTACTCGCGTGGTTGCCCAGCAGAATCAGGAATTCCAGACTCCCCAGCGCACAGTGGATGCAACCGCCGAGCAGCAGGCAGCGTCCGCGCCCCAACAGCAGGCTGGCGCCGGAGGTGATGAACTCAAACTCGTGGTGTCCGAGGACGCCGGCAGTGAGGCCGGCGAAAGTGGCTCCGCGGGCGGTGACAGCGAACTGCCGGGCGGCGTTGATGCCGGCACAGCGGTCGCGATGGAAGAGCTCGAAAGCGCTCGCCGGGAGAACGATGAGCTGAACAGTCGTGTTGAGGACCTTCAGGACCAGGTGCAAACTCTGCAGCGCCTGCTTGAGCTCAAGAATACCCAGCTTGCTGAAATGCAGCAGACTGCTGGTGATGAAACGGCAGACCAGACCGCTCCCGTTGAAAGTCCGGCTGCCGATGACGGAGCAGCGGAATCTGTCGCCATGGACGAAGCCGTTGAAGGTGATACGGCACCCGTCGATTCGGACATGATGGACGGTGAAACTGGGGATGCGGAAGCTGCGGGTGAATCAGGCGACATGGCCGAGTCCGAGGCTATGGTCGATGAAACTGACGAAATGGCCGGTTCCGATCAGGCAACCGATGATCAGATGGGTGCCGATGCCGGTGACGCATCAGAACAGGCTGAAATGTCTGGAGCGGATGAGCCCGCGGTTGCGGCTACCGATGATGCGGTTGAAGCAACTGAGGCGGCGGAGCCAGCCCCGACACAAACAGAGCAATCTGCAGAGCCTGCGCCCAAGCCTGCTCAACAGGCTCCGGCTGCCGATAAAGGTTTCCCCGGTAACGTTATTGATGCCATAACTGGTAATCCGATGTATCAGATTGCCCTTGGTGGCGGTCTGATCGTTCTGCTGTTGCTTCTCCTGCTGCTTGCCCGCCGCAATGCAAACCGGGAAAAGGCGTTTTACGAACAACTGAACAATGAAACCGACGAAGAAACGGATTCCTTCGATCTGAGCCTGGATGAAGAGGATCAGCAATCTGCGGCTGGCGACGCCCTGGCCGAGGCTGACTCTTACATTGCCTATGGCCAGCATGATCGGGCTGCCCAAGCTCTGGAAACCGCAATTTCCCGTGAGCCCAGTCGCACCGATCTGCGCTTGAAGCTGCTCGGTGTCTACGCAGATACCCAGGATCGCGACTCTTTCGAAAAACAATTCGGAGAGGTCGAGGCTCTGGACGATGAAGAAGCGCTGACCACCGCGAACCAGCTGCGCGCACGGCTGGAAGAGGCGGAGTCGATGCCCAGCATCGATGACCTTGAGTCTCAGTTACGTTCCGATTCGTTTGCTACGTCCTATGATTCTGACGAAACCGGTGATGAGTCCATTGAGAAGCAGGACAAGCCTGAATCTGAAGAACTTCTCGCCGATCAGTTTGATGCTGAGAAAGAAGAGCCGGCCGAGAACGAGTTTGGCGACTTTGATTCGGAGCTTTCAGAGACTGACCTGTCTGATTTCGAGCTTGATGAGCTTGACGAATCCGAGGCCAGCAAGGAGGACGCATCCGGCGAGGGCAAAGAAGAAAGCCGTGACGATATGATCGAATACGATCTGTCGGGCCTGGAGCTGGAATCGGACGAAGAAAAGCCTTCGACCGAAGACACCTCCGAGCTTGAGGAGTCCACAGACTGGGATCTGTCTTCGGAATTCGAAGAGGACTCTGACAAGCCATCCGGCGCAGAGCAGGGGCTCGACGATTCTGATGACGACCTGAGCCTTGATCTGGAAGAGGGTGATCTGGACGAAGGAGACCTGGCGGAGGAGCTGCCAGACGAAAGGCCTAAAACTACATCCGAGGAAGGTACTGAGCAGAGTGCTGATACTGACGGCGAATCGGATATTGATTCGCTGGACGAGTCATTCCTGGATGAGCTCGATGCTGAACTGGACAAGGTAGCCGGTGAAGAAGACGAGCTTGGTGGCAGTGAGATGGAAGAATCTTCGCTGGATGACCTGGAACTGGACGTCTCCGATGAAGACCTGGCCCTGATGGAAGAGTTTTCCGATTCTGCCGATTCAGCCAACCCCGAGGAGAGCGAAGAGGCGTCACTCGATGAAGAGCTTGGTCTTGAGGACACACTCGGTGAGGGCGATGCAGAGGAAGCGGATCCTGAACAGACGGTTGAAGATGCCGAGGATCTCGAGCAACTGGGTGTAACCGATGAGCTCGAAGACTCGGAGACACCTGAAAGTGATCTTGATCTCCCGGTCGCGTCTGATGAGGTTTCCGATGAGTCGCGCAAATCGCAGGTTGCGGACATCGATGAAAGCGAACTCGGTGACGAGGACGATTTCGACTTCCTGGCCGGAACCGATGAGGCCGCTACCAAACTGGATCTGGCGCGGGCCTACATCGAGATGGGTGACACCGACGGAGCTCGCGACATCCTGGAAGAAGTCTCCCTTGAAGGAAACGAAGACCAGAAAGCAGAGGCGCAAGACCTCCTTAAAAATCTGTCCTGATCCGTTATAATCGGGTCTGACAGGTAGCAAGCGCCGGCCGCCGGGTAATCCTCCCGGCAATAAGGTCGGCGCTTTGTCTTTATAGAACCATTCTCTTCGGATTCGCACTTGTTTCTCGAGACTCAGCAGCTCTCCACCGATAACGCCGTAGGCGCGGGCCGCGTCGCACTTGCCTTCGAATATGATGGGCGTGGGTTTCACGGCTGGCAGCTCCAGAAATCCGGTGTTCGATCGGTGGAAGCAGAACTGACGGCAGCGGTGGCAAAGGTTGCGAACCATGCAGTTGATCTGGTGTGTGCGGGCCGTACCGATGCCGGGGTGCACGCTAGCTATCAAATCGCTCATTTCGACACTCCGTCTGTCCGTAACCTGCGCTCCTGGGTTATGGGTATAAACACGGCGCTGCCCGATGACATTTCCGTGCACTGGGCCGGAAACGGAGTCGGTGATTTCCACGCTCGATTTTCCGCGACCTATCGGCGTTACCGTTACATCATCTATAACCATCCAGTGCGTCCGGGTATACAGCGGGGCCAGGTAAGCTGGACCTTCCGCCCACTGGACGCAGATCGCATGCACAAGGCCGCGCAGGCATTGGCCGGAGAACATGATTTTTCCTCTTTCCGTGCGGCCGGGTGCCAGTCTCGAACACCGATTCGGTTTCTGGAGCGTATTTCGGTAACCCGGAAGCGGGATTTTGTCGTAATAGACGTTCAGGCCAATGCGTTTTTGCACCACATGGTCCGGAATATCGCCGGCGCCCTGATGGCGGTTGGTTCGGGAAAGCAGCGACCGGAGTGGATTCATGAGATACTGGTCGCCAGAGATCGGACAGCTGCAGGTGTAACCGCGCCTCCCCATGGTCTGTATCTGGTCGATGTGGGGTACCCGGACGAATTCGGGATTCCCGATGTCGAATGCGGCCCGGGCTTTCTGCGGCCCTGGTTCACTCGGGAAGAGAACAGTCCGTTCACCCCAACACACATCCATGTCAAACAGCGGGTTCCGAGCCAATGAGCGCAAGGGTCAAAATTTGCGGCCTTACCCGTCCCGAGGATATTGACGGGGCTGTTCAATTCGGCGCCGACGCCCTGGGTCTGGTTTTTTATGAACCGAGTCCCCGTTCCGTTTCTCTGGAGCTGGCCGCCGAACTGGCAAAGCGTGTTCCGGCGTTCATGTCGGTGGTCGGATTATTTGTTAATCCATCCAGGCAGGAAGTCGAGGCGGTTCTCGAGCGGGTGCCACTGGATTTGCTGCAGTTTCATGGCGACGAATCGGCGGATTTCTGTGCCAGTTTTGGTCGACGCTGGATCAAGGCCATCCGGGTCCGAAAGGCAGGGCAGATTGAAGCCGCCTTCGAGGAGTTTCACAACGCTTCCGGCCTGCTGGTCGATGCCTGGGATCCAGACCGGTACGGAGGCACAGGAAAATCGTTTAACTGGGATCTGATCCCTGACTACCGGCCGCTTCCGATCATATTGGCCGGGGGTTTGTCATCTGATAACGTATTTGCCGCTGTGAAACAGGTGAAACCCTGGGCTGTAGATGTCAGTGGCGGTGTTGAACAGGGCAAAGGCATCAAGGATATCCAGAAAATTTCTCATTTTATTAAAGAGGTTCACCGTGTCTGTAAAACTGACTGAAGAAATGCTGAGCGCACTGCCGGACGCGCGGGGTCACTTCGGGGCCTTTGGTGGGCGATTTGTTTCCGAGACTCTGATGGATTCCCTGATGACGCTCGAGAAAGAATACGCCCGCCTGAAGAAGGATCCGGAATTCCAGGCGCGGTTCGACAAGGAACTGGCGGACTATGTTGGCCGGCCAACCCCGCTGTATTTCGCCGAGCGTCTCAGCCGTGAAACCGGCGGCGCCCAGATCTGGCTCAAGCGTGAAGATCTTTGTCACACCGGTGCCCATAAGGTGAACAACACGATCGGCCAGGCGCTGCTTGCCAGTTTCCTCGGTAAAAAGCGGATCATTGCCGAAACCGGTGCGGGTCAGCACGGTGTTGCCACTGCCACTGTTTGCGCGCGTCTGGGTCTTGAATGCCATGTGTTCATGGGCGCGGAGGATGTCCAGCGACAGTCTCTGAACGTGTTCCGGATGAAGCTTCTGGGCGCGACGGTACATGCCGTTCAGGGTGGCACCAAAACCCTAAAGGATGCCATGAACGATGCGATGCGTGACTGGGTGGCTCACGTGGACGACACTTTCTATATCATTGGTACCGTTGCGGGGCCGCATCCATATCCGCTGCTGGTCCGGGATTTCCAGTCGGTAATCGGTCGGGAAACCCGTCGTCAGGCGCTGGAGAAAACCGGCAAGTTGCCGGATGCCCTGGTCGCTTGTGTGGGTGGTGGTTCCAACGCCATTGGCATGTTCTATCCGTTCCTTTCTGACGAATCGGTACAGCTTTACGGTGTCGAGGCTGGCGGCCTGGGCATTGATACTGGCAAACACGCGGCACCACTCTGTGCCGGTCGTCCTGGCGTGCTTCACGGTAACCGCACCTACCTGATGGAGGACGAAAATGGCCAGATCGCAGGTACGCATTCGGTGAGTGCCGGCCTGGACTATCCAGGGGTGGGTCCAGAGCACAGCTGGTTGAAGGACATTGGCCGTGCCAATTATGTGTCCGTTACCGATGACGAAGCGATGGAAGGGTTCCGGAAATTGACCCGCGTCGAGGGCATTATGCCCGCGCTGGAAACGGCTCACGCTGTCGCTTATGCCATCAAACTGGCGGCGACCATGGACAAAGACCAGACCGTTGTCATTAACGTTTCCGGGCGTGGCGACAAGGACATTAACACGGTTGCCAAGCTTGAAGGCATCGAGATCTGAAGAATTAACAGGAGCAGGCATGAGCCGAATTGAAGGGGTCCTCAAGGCCCTGAAAGGACAAGGTCGTAAGGCACTTATTCCCTATATTACTGCCGGTGACCCGCATCCCGATGTCACGGTAGATCTGATGCACACGCTGGTTGAGGCGGGGGCAGATATTATCGAGCTGGGGGTGCCGTTCTCTGACCCCATGGCAGACGGCCCGGTAATCCAGCTTGCCTGTGAGCGGGCCCTGGTGCACGGTACCTCGCTGAGGCAGGTGATTGCCATGGTCAAGGAGTTCCGGAAGTCAGACGACGCAACTCCGGTGGTTTTGATGGGCTACCTGAACCCGATGGAAGCCATGGGCTACGAGCGTTTTGCGGATGCTGCCAAGGATGCTGGCGTCGACGGCATTCTGACCGTTGACTTGCCACCGGAAGAGGCCGACGAGGTTGCTCCGCTGTTCACCCAGCGAAATCTCGACGCCATCTTCCTGCTTTCACCAACCACGACCGATGACCGGATCCGGGCAATCAGTGAGCACTCCTCCGGTTATGTGTACTATGTTTCTATCAAGGGTGTGACGGGATCGGCCACCATCAACGTGGAAGAGGTAGCTGCCAAGGTGAATCATATTCACGAACTGACAGCTCTCCCGGTGGGTGTTGGTTTCGGTATTCGTGATGCGGAAACTGCCGCGGCGGTCGGTCGGGTATCCGATGGTGTAATTGTTGGCAGCGTCCTGGTCGATACAATAGCCAGAAATCAGGCAGATACCGACCAGCTCAAGCGGGCATTGACGGATCTGCTCCACCCGATGCGTGAAGCACTGGACAGTCTCGCCTCCTGAATGAAGGGGAGGAGGGCAAACAGGCGTCAAAGGACAGGATGAGACCATGAGTAACTGGCTGGACAAGATAATGCCGAGCAAGATTCGCTCGGAGTCGAAACAGAGAACGGGCGTTCCGGAGGGGTTGTGGAAGAAATGCCCCAAATGCGGTGCCTTTCTCTACAAGCCGGAACTTGAGAAAAACCTGGATGTTTGCCCCAAATGCAACCACCACCTGAGGGTGACTGCACGTCGGCGCCTCGAAATTTTTCTTGATCCAGAGGGTCGTGAAGAAGTTGCCGCTGAGCTTGAGCCTTGGGACCGATTGAAGTTCAAGGATAGTAAGCGGTACAAAGATCGTTTGTCCCAGGCGCAGAAAGCCACTGGGGAAAAGGATGCCCTCGTAGCAATGAAAGGCACGACGCTCGGGGTTCCTTTAGTTGCCTGCGCGTTCGAATTTGGATTCCTTGGTGGCTCTATGGGGCAAGTGGTCGGGGAGAAGTTTGTCCAGGCCGCAAATGTTGCTCTCAAGGAGCGTATCCCGTTGGTCTGCTTCTCAGCCAGCGGCGGCGCCCGCATGCAGGAAGCGATCCTGTCGTTGATGCAGATGTCGAAGACAGCCGCTGTGCTTGAGAGGATGAAAGTTGAGGGTATTCCCTATATCTCTGTGATGACGGACCCTGTCTTCGGTGGCGTGTCCGCCAGTCTGGCCATGCTGGGGGATCTCAACATTGCAGAGCCAAACGCATTGATCGGCTTCGCCGGCCCCCGGGTTATCGAACAGACGGTTCGTGAAAAACTGCCGGAAGGTTTCCAGCGTAGTGAGTTCCTGCTTGAGCACGGCGCGATTGACATGATTCTCCATCGCCACCAGATGCGCGAACGCATTGCTCATGTGCTGGCCAAGTTTACCGGCCAGGAGCGCCCGGGAACCGAAGACCCGATCGAGTTTGAAGTCTCGGAGAAGCCCGAAACCGATGCCCCTGCCGAGTAACCCTGCAGACCAGCCCCCGGCATCGCCGGGGGCTGGTGCCACCGTCGATCAGTGGCTTACCTACCTGGAAGCGATACACCCTACAGAGATTGATCTTGGCCTGGACCGGGTCCTCGTGGTCCTGCGGCGGTTGTTCCGACGAAAGCCGTCCGCCCGGATCATCACTGTGGCTGGCACTAACGGCAAAGGCAGCGCGGTTGCTACTGTTGAGGCGCTTTTGCGCGCGGCTGGCCGCCGGACTGGCGCCTACACCTCGCCCCATCTACAACGCTATAACGAACGTGTGCGTCTTAATGGTGAGGATATCTCCGACGACGCGCTTGTCAGCGCATTCGAAGCCGTCGAAGAAGCACGCGGCAATGTCTCTCTTACCTATTTCGAATTCGGAACCCTTGCCGCTTTCGTGGCCTTTGCCGGTGCGGGCCTCGACGACTGGGTGCTGGAGGTTGGCCTGGGTGGGCGGCTGGATGCTGTCAATGTCCTGGACGCGGATTTTGCCATCCTGACATCGGTGGACATCGATCATGTTGCCTTCCTTGGCGACAATCGCGAAGTCATCGGGTTTGAAAAGGCCGGTGTCCTTAGGCCGGGCATCCCCTCGGTCTATGCCGATTCCGATCCGCCACGTTCGGTGCTCCAGCAGGCCACTGCGCAGAAAGTCGAACTGGCTCTGCTGGGGCGTGATTATGAGCTAGTGACTGAGCAGCAAGCAGGCGATGATGCTCCGGCGGTAGAGCTTCGCCATAAAGGCCGGGCGATTCGTCTGCCCGCCGGTCCATTGCCGATCAAAAGCGTGGCAGCCGCCGTGGTTGCCATACGCGAGCTTGAACCGAACCTGCCGGTACCAGTCATTGAGCAGGTGCTTTCAGGTCTGAGTGTACCCGGGCGTTTCGAGCGTGTTGGTTCCGCACCGGATATCTTCCTGGATGTTGGCCATAACCCTCATGCTGCCGGTTGGTTGTCTGGTCAGCTGAGTCAACTAAAATCCCCGGGCAGACGGGTGCATGGTGTTTATGGCGCCCTGGCGGACAAAGACGTGGCAGGTGTGGGCAGAGCCATGGTTGATGTGGTCGATGCCTGGTATCTGGCCGGTCTCAAGGTACCAAGAGGCCTGTCCGGTCAAGACCTGCAAGCAAGACTGTCCGATTCAGGGATCCAGGCGACGGCTTTCGAATCCGTGCGGGAGGCGTTAGTTTCAGCATTGGCCGTGGCTGACCCGAACGATCTTGTGGTTGTGTTCGGTTCTTTCTTCACGGTCGCTGAAGGACGCGAGATTCTGCTCGCTGGCAAGGTAGCCGGAAGCTAGGCAGGCCGCCTTAAACTTTGTCCATGGCCGTGCCTGACACTTTGAGTTCCGCTTGCCGGCCAGTTAGTATCTGCGCATGGGTGCCCGTCGGGGCGCAGTCATAACAGTTTGGAGCCTAGCAACGTGGATGGACTGAAACAGAGAATAATCGGGGCGCTGGTACTTGTTTCCCTGGCGGTTATCTTTGTTCCCATGCTTTTTGATGAGCCTCATTCCGAGCGCACGTCCACAACCATCAAGATTCCGGAAGAGCCGCCTTTCCCTGAAGTGGAAGCGCCCGAATCGGAATTGGCGCCGGCGCCGTCTTACGGTCTTGAGTCCAGCGATAGCGGCTTGGCAGCACCCTCAAGCGCGCAAGAAGCAGGGGATTCCCCGGGTTATCGTATCCTCGAAGAGGCGCCTGGCCAGGATGAGATGCAGGACGTAACCGATTCGTCCGATGCTGCCCAGCCCGAGAGCGGCAACGCTCAGGAATCCGCCAATGAGCCGGCTCAGACATCTGAACAGACCTCGGAGAATGCTGCCACAGAAGCTGCAGAGTATGAGCGGTCGCTGGATGGCGCCTGGGTGGTGCAGTTGGGCAGCTTTGGCAATGCCGACAACGCCCGACGCTTGAGAGATCAGGTCCGGGAAAAGGGCTATGGCTCGCATCTTCAGGAGGTTGTCCGCGGCGACACAACGCTGACAAGGGTCTTCAGCGGGCCCTTTGCGTCAAAAACCGAGGCCGAATCCGCCAAAAGGGCTCTGGACGATGCCTTTGGTCTTAACAGTCTGGTGACCTCCGGCGAAAAATAACGCCCGGGGTCCGGTTTATGTGTGTCTTGCGGTTTGGCGAACCGGGGTTTCCTGATAGAATTCGCGCTTCCTTTTCTCCACCGGGTTTTCAATGGAAGCGCTGATCTGGATTGACTGGGTCATTATCGCCCTGATTACAGTTTCCACCCTCATCAGTCTGAAACGGGGTTTTGTACGGGAAGCCCTCTCGCTGGTGACCTGGGTGGGCGCGTTTATCCTGGCCAGAACCTTCCACCCCCAGATGCAGTCCCTGCTGGAGAGCACGGTTGAAACACCGCTTGTCCGGCTGATTGCTGCTTTTGCCATACTTTTCTTTGGAACGCTCATCGTCGGTGCCATCATCAACAACATGATCGGTCATCTGATTCGAGCTACCGGCTTGTCGGCCACCGATCGGGTGCTTGGAATGGGTTTTGGCCTTTTGCGGGGCGTGGTGGTGGTGATCGTTGCGATTGCATTTACCCGTTACACACCGCTGGCCCAGGATACCTGGTGGCGAACCTCGATCATTATCGATCGCCTGGCGGTGGTTGAAGACTGGTCCAGACGGACCCTGGGCGATGAATTTGCGCGCTTTCTTGGGCCTGCGCCTGAAAACGCGCCGGAACCGGATTCCGTTACAGAGCAGGAAGGCGTGGAACCCGCGTCCGTGTCCCGCTAACATTCAGTTTTAACACTCGGAGATACACTTATCCATGTGTGGCATTGTCGGCATCGTCAGTACTTCCAACGTCAATCAGTCGCTCTATGATGCGCTGACTGTACTTCAGCACCGGGGCCAGGACGCGGCGGGCATTGTGACATTTCAGGATGAACGGTTTTTCCTCCGCAAGGACAATGGCCTGGTACGGGATGTTTTCCATACCCGTCATATGCGTCGTCTGGTGGGCAACGTGGGTATAGGCCACGTGCGCTATCCGACTGCTGGCAGTTCCAGCTCCGCCGAAGCCCAGCCGTTCTATGTGAACAGCCCGTATGGCATTACCCTGGCTCACAACGGCAACCTGACCAATGCTGATGATCTCAGCAAGGACCTGTTCCGGACCGATCTGCGCCACATCAACACGAACTCCGACTCGGAAGTGCTGTTGAACGTGTTCGCCCATGAATTGCAGAAGCTTGGCAAGCTGGACCCGACCAAGGATGAGATCTTTTCTGCGGTCAGCGCGGTTCATAAACGCTGCCGGGGTGCCTACGCCGTCATTGCAATGATTACCGGCTATGGCATTGTTGGCTTCCGGGACCCGAATGGTATCCGGCCTGCCTGCTACGGCGAACGCACCGACGAGAATGGCCGCAAGGAATACATGATTGCCTCTGAAAGCGTTGCCCTGAACGCAGCGGGCTACACCCTCGTGCGCGATATTGCCCCGGGCGAGGCGGTCTATATCGAAACTGACGGTACCCTATACACCCGCCAGTGCGCCGAGCAGCCGCATCTGTACCCGTGCATTTTCGAACATGTGTATTTCGCCCGGCCTGACTCCATCATAGACAAGGTGTCCGTTTACAAGGCTCGCCTGCGCATGGGCGAAACCCTCGCGGAGAAAGTGCTCCGCGAGACACCGGATCACGATATCGACGTTGTCATGCCGATTCCGGACACCAGCCGAACGTCGGCCATGCAGATGGCGCATCGTCTCGGGGTGAAATTCCGGGAAGGCTTTATCAAAAACCGCTACATCGGCCGGACATTTATCATGCCGGGCCAGAAAATGCGCAAGAAATCGGTCCGACAGAAGCTTAACCCGATCGATCTGGAGTTTCGTGGCAAAAACGTGATGCTGGTGGATGATTCCATCGTTCGCGGTACCACCTGCAAGGAAATCGTCCAGATGGCTCGGGATGCCGGTGCCCGTAAGGTCTATTTTGCGTCTGCGGCGCCTCCAGTTCGCTACCCGAACGTGTATGGTATCGACATGCCCTCCGCCAGTGAGCTGATTGCCCACGGGCGCACCGTAGAGCAAATCCGGGAACTGATTGGTGCCGACTGGCTGCTCTATCAGGATCTGGAGGACCTTATAACCTGCGTCAGTGAAGTGAACGATGACATTGAGGGATGGGAGTGCTCGGTATTCACTGGCGATTATGTGACCGGTGATGTCGATGAAGCGTATCTGAGCCGCATTGACGGCTTGCGCAATGACGAAAAGCGATCCGAAAGTGCCGGTGGTGCTGACGGGGACAATGGCATTATCGACTTGCATAACGACGAAGACTGAACGCCGCTTTCAGGCAGGAGATGTAGATGACTTTTCGCCGCGAAGAAACTGTCTGGATCCCGGAGTCCGACCTGGACGGGATGTCCGTGGACACCCTGGCCGTGAGGGCAGGGCAGATCCGCACCGGGCAGCTTGAGCACAGCGACGCGATATTCCCCACGTCCAGCTTCGTTTATGGCAGCGCGGCCCAGGCGGCGGCGCGATTTGGCGGCGAAGAGCCCGGAAACATCTACTCCAGGTTTACCAACCCTACGGTCCAGGCGTTTGAAGGTCGGATCGCGGCCATGGAAGGCGGTGAACGTGCCGTCGCCACCGCATCCGGTATGTCTGCGATCCTGAGCACCTGCATGGCGCTACTGAAGAGCGGCGATCATGTGATCTGCTCCCGGGGTGTGTTCGGCACCACCAACGTGTTGTTCCAGAAATACATGGCACGTTTCGGGGTGGAAACCACGTTTGTCAGTCTGACGGATATGGAAGAGTGGCAGGCTTCGATCCGTTCCGAAACCCGGATGCTGTTTATTGAAACGCCGTCCAATCCGCTCTGCGAAGTGGCCGATATGGAGATCCTGGGGCAACTGGCAAGAGACAACGACGCCCTGTTCGTGGTCGATAACTGCTTCTGCACGCCGGTGCTCCAGCGCCCGCTGGAGCAGGGCGCAGACATCGTGATTCACTCGGCGACCAAATATCTGGATGGTCAGGGTCGCTGCGTGGGAGGCGTCGTGGTCGGATCAGAGAAGATGATGGAAGAGGTCTATGGCTTCCTTCGTTCGGCCGGCCCCACCATGAGCCCCTTCAACGCCTGGGTGTTTCAGAAGGGCCTGGAAACCTTACCAATTCGTATGCGCGCCCACTGTGACAATGCGTTAGAGTTGGCACTGTGGCTGGAGCAACAGCCGGCAGTTGAACGTGTTTTCTATGCCGGGCTCCAGAGTCATCCGCAACATGAACTGGCGAAAAAGCAGCAGACCGGATTTGGTGGTGTGCTGTCGTTCCAGCTCAAGGGTGCGCGGGAGGAGGCATGGCGCTTCATCGATGGCACCCGGATGATCTCCATCACCGCAAACCTCGGTGACGTCAAGACCACGATCACCCACCCGGCCACAACCACTCACGGGCGACTATCCCCGGAGGATAAGGCGCGGGCCGGGATCACGGAGAATCTGATACGGATTTCCGTGGGGATCGAAGCCGTAGGAGACCTGAAAACCGATCTTGAACGCGGCTTTCAGGCGCTTCGGAACGAAAGCACCGATAACGTCTGAGCATTCATGGCCGAATCTGCAAAAGCGAAGAAAGCACCACAGGAACTGACAGAGAAGCAGCAGCGCTTTCGCCGGCTGGCCGCCCAGGGCGCTCGCGAAGGCGCCGTCATCGCGCTTATTGCCCTTTGCATTTACCTTTCCATGGCACTGGTTACCTTTAGCCCGTCAGATCCGGGCTGGGCCAGTATCGGTCATGATACCAGCGTGCAGAATTATGCGGGCCGCACTGGTGCCTGGCTCGCCAGCCTTTTCATGGATTTCTTCGGCCACGTTGCCTATCTGTTCCCGGTCATGATTGCGGGCTACGCGTTGATGCTCATCCGTCGGCGTAACGATTCCCTGGATCTGCACTGGCCACTCTTCATGATGCGCTTCGGTGGCTTCTTGCTGATTCTTCTCTCGGCAACCAGTCTGTTGTCACTGTATTCCGTGTTTGGTCTGGGGGCGTCCTCGGGCGGAGTCCTTGGAACGGCTGTTGCCGACGCTATGGTGCGGTTTTTCAACCTGCCGGCAACAACCCTGCTGCTGATTGCCATTTTCCTGTTCGCGTTAACGGTTACTACCGGTCTCTCCTGGTTCTGGCTGATGGATCAGGTGGGCGGTTTGACTCTCAGAACGGGCCTTGCCATCAAAGGCCTTTTCAAAGGCAAGCCCAAGTCGGAAAAGCCAGAGCCCAAAGCAGAACCGAAAGCTGAGCCACCTGTGGTCAAGGACCGTGTGCCGGCCATGGACAGCAAACGGCAAAAAGCAGATGCCGACAAACCATGCTGGTGGCAACGGATTCCAGGCTTTGGGCCGAAGAAGCCAAAAGCCCCGAAGCCCGAGTCGAAGCCAGAAACCGGTCGAAAAGAGCCCGCGTTGGATGGTCTCTCTGCCGAAGTTGACCCGGAACCTGCAAGGCTCGAAAGCTTCAGTTCACGGGATGAGGCTCCTGTCGCTAACGGGAAACCCGCCAAACCCGAGGCATCTCCTCAGTCTGCCGGACGGTCGCTGAAGATTTCGCCCTTCAAGAAGGACGAACAGCCGACCCAGTCCAAAGACAAGGGCAACAAGCAGCCTTCATTGCTGGAAGATATTGAAAGCCCGATTCCACCGATTTCTCTTCTGGACCCGCCGGAGGAGCATAAGGAAAGAGGCTACTCCGAAGAATCCCTGGAACATATGTCACGGCTGCTAGAGGAAAAGCTGGGGGATTTCGGGGTATCCGTTGAAGTAGTCGAGGTCAATCCCGGCCCGGTCATTACCCGGTTTGAGATCAAGCCGGCTCCAGGTGTGAAGGTCAGCAAGATTTCCAACCTCGCAAAGGACCTGGCCCGCTCACTGGCGGTACTGAGCGTTCGGGTAGTCGAGGTGATTCCTGGAAAGTCTGTGGTCGGTATCGAGATTCCCAACGAAGAACGGGAAATGGTCCGGCTCAGTGAAGTGCTTGGCGCGCGGGTGTTTCAGGAGTCGAACTCACCGCTGACCCTGGCACTGGGTAACGACATTGGCGGCAACCCGATGGTTGCCAATCTCTCCAAAATGCCGCACCTGCTGGTGGCGGGCACCACCGGTTCCGGTAAATCGGTCGGCGTCAATGCCATGCTGCTCAGCATGCTGCTGAAGGCAGGCCCGGAAGAGGTCCGCTTTATCATGGTGGACCCCAAGATGCTTGAACTGAGCATCTACGACGGCATTCCGCACCTGCTGGCGCCGGTGGTCACCGACATGAAGGAGGCGGCCAACGCACTACGCTGGTGTGTCGCTGAAATGGAGCGCCGGTACAAGCTCATGGCCAGCCTCGGGGTCCGTAACCTGGCGGGCTACAACCGCAAGATCAAAGACGCCAGGGCCGCCGGTGAACCATTACTGGACCCGTTCTGGAAGCCGGACGAATACCTTGCCAACGACGAGCAGGAGCGCCCCGAGCTGGACACTCTTCCCTTCATCGTCGTGGTGATTGATGAATTCGCCGACATGATGATGATCGTCGGCAAGAAAGTTGAGGAACTGATTGCCCGGATCGCGCAAAAGGCGCGGGCGGCCGGTATTCACTTGATCCTTGCCACCCAGCGGCCATCGGTGGATGTAATCACCGGCCTGATCAAGGCCAACATTCCGACCCGGATGTCGTTCCAGGTCTCGTCCAAGATCGATTCGCGTACGGTGCTGGATCAGGGTGGTGCCGAGCAGCTCCTGGGGCATGGTGACATGCTTTACCTGCCACCGGGTTCGGGCCTGCCGGTTCGGGTGCATGGGGCTTTTGTGGATGACGACGAAGTCCATCGCGTGGTCAGTGCCTGGAAAGCCCGGGGCGAGCCCGTGTATGTAGACGATGTTCTCAATGGCGCCGAAGGCGAGAGCCTGCCGGGCGTTCCCAACCTCTCGGAAGGAGGCGGGGATAGTGAAGTGGATGCCCTTTACGACGAGGCCGTTGCCTTCGTCACGGAAGGGCGCCGTGTTTCGATTTCCTCGGTACAGCGAAAATTCAAGATCGGGTACAACCGGGCAGCGAACCTGGTTGATGCCATGGAAGCATCCGGCGTGGTAAGCGCCGCAGGCCACAACGGGGCACGTGAAGTTCTGGCTCCGCCGCCACCCAGAGATTAGGAGTAACAAGCAATGGGACGATCTTTTGTGAAATGCCTGGCCACCCTGGTCATGGCGGTGTTTATTGCCGGCCCTCTGAGTGCGAGTGAGGGCAGCGACAGCGCGAACGAGTTGGCCTCGTTGCTGAAGGGCTACGAGTCCTACCAGGCGGATTTTATCCAGATTGTTGTTAACGAGAATGGCAACAAGGTTCAGGAAACCCGTGGCTCCCTGAAGGCCAAGCGCCCCGGGCTGTTCTACTGGGAGACCAGTGCGCCTTTGTCGCAGTTTATTGTCAGTAATGGCGAAACCGTGGAGGTTTACGATCCGGACCTGGAACAGGTCACGATCCACAATCTCGACGATCGAGTGCAATCCACACCCGCGCTTTTACTGAGCGGTGAGGTGGATAATCTGGAGGATACCTACAGGGTGTCCGGTCGCCAGATAGGCGACAACACCCGTGAATTTACTCTGGAGCCAAGAAGCCCGGACTCCCTCTTTACGTCCCTCAGGCTGACGTTCTTCAAGGGTGAGCTCCAGGAGATGCGTATGCAGGATTCCCTGGCACAGCTCAGCGTCCTGAGTTTCGACCGGATCAGGCTGAACGAACCGGTTGAAGCGGGTGCGTTCACCCTCGACTATCCGGAGGGTGTGGATATTATCCGGGACGGGGCCTGATGCAGGACAGTCTGTTCGCGGAATCCGCGGGTTTTCGGCCGCTGGCCGCGAGAATGCGGCCGGCAAGCCTGAATGACTATGTGGGCCAGGCTCATCTGGTCGGGCCCGGCAAACCGCTGCGGCGCGCTGTTGAGCAGGGCCAGCTTCACTCGATGATCCTCTGGGGCCCTCCCGGAGTCGGTAAAACCACCTTCGCCCAACTACTGGCCAATGTCAGCGATCTCAGTTTCGAGACGGTTTCGGCCGTACTGAGCGGTGTGAAAGAGATCCGGGCCGTTGTTGAGCGGGCACGTAATCGCAAGCAGTCACAGGGTCGGGACACTCTGTTGTTCGTGGATGAGGTTCACCGCTTCAACAAAAGCCAGCAGGACGCGTTTCTCCCCCACATTGAAGACGGTACCTTCATCTTCGTAGGTGCGACCACTGAGAATCCCTCTTTTGAGCTGAACAGTGCGTTGCTTTCCAGAACACGTGTCTACGTGCTCAAGAACCTTGAGGAAGAGGACATCCTTCAGCTGCTACGCCGCGCGCTGACAGTTGATGAGGGATTTGGCGGACGCCTGCGAGTTGATGAAGACGTGCTGACCCTGATGGCGGCAGCCTCTGGTGGCGATGCCCGCCGTGCTCTCAATATCCTGGAAGTGGCGGCTGACCTGTCAGAGCCGGATGAGGCCGGCACGGATCGGGTAACGGCGGATCAGCTTGAGCAGGTCATGCAGACCAGCCTCCGCCGGTTCGACAAGGGCGGTGACGTATTCTACGACCAGATCTCAGCGTTGCATAAATCCGTTCGCGGATCAGATCCGGACGGCTCGCTGTATTGGCTGTGCCGGATGCTGGATGGCGGCTGTGATCCTCTTTATGTCGCCCGGCGTCTAGTGCGAATTGCCAGTGAAGACATTGGTAACGCCGATCCCCGTGCTCTGCAACTCAGCATGGAAGCCTGGGACGCTCAGGAGCGGTTGGGATCTCCGGAAGGGGAGCTGGCACTAGCCCAGGCAGTGACCTACCTGGCCATGGCGCCCAAGAGCAATGCGGTTTACAACGCCTTCAACAGGTGCATGGCGGACATCCGCCAGGATCCGGACTACGAAGTCCCGGTGCACCTGCGCAATGCGCCCACCAAGCTGATGAAGAGCATGGGCCATGGGGATACTTATCGGTACGCTCATGATGAACCCGAAGCCTTCGCCGCCGGGGAGTCCTACCTGCCCGAGGCCATTCATGAGCGCCGCTACTACGAGCCCGTAAACCGCGGTCTCGAGATAAAACTGGCTGAAAAACGCCAGCGTCTGGATTCCCGCAACGCCGAAAGCCCCCGCAAACGCTACACCTGAGCCTTTTTTCGGCGGTAGCCACGAGCGCCAGTGCAGGTATAATGGCCAGTCATTCAAAACATCGCTAACCGGAAGATTCAGGATAATCATGCTCGATCCCAAACGTGTCCGCACCCAGACAGAAGAGATCGCCCGTCGGCTGACCATCAAGAATTTCGAATTCGATACCGCCACCTTCGAGCAGCTTGAGGAACGCCGCCGTGCCCTTCAGGTGAGCACGGAAAACCTGCAGAGCGAGCAGAACAAGCGGTCGAAGTCGATCGGCAAGGCCAAGGCTGCCGGCGAGGACATCCAGCCGCTGTTGGACGAGGTGGAAGACCTGAAGAAACAGAAGTCTGAAGCCGAAGACGAGCTCCGCACTCTCCAGGAGGAGCTCAACGCCTTCCTGGCCGGTATCCCGAATCTCCCGGATGAAGATGTACCAGCCGGCGAGAGTGAAGACGATAACGTTCAGATTCGCACCTGGGGCACGCCCAGGAGCTTTGATTTCGAGCCCAGGGACCACGTTGCCCTGGGTGAGAGTCTGAAAGGCCTGGACTTCGAGACCGCGACCCGCCTGGCCCATTCGCGCTTTGCCGTCATGCGTGGCCCGGTGGCACGGCTGCACAGGGCTCTGGCCCAGTTCATGCTGGATCTGCACACACAGGAACATGGCTACCTGGAGACCTACGTACCATATCTGGTTAATGCCGATAGCCTTTACGGAACAGGCCAACTGCCGAAGTTTGAGGAAGACCTGTTCAAAACGGAAGGCGAGCATCCGCTGTACCTGATTCCCACTGCGGAAGTGCCTGCCACCAACCTGGTATCGGATTCTATTCTTGATGCCGCTGAGCTGCCGCTGCAGATGGTTTGCCACACGCCATGCTTCCGCAGTGAAGCGGGTTCTTACGGCCGGGATACTCGCGGCATGATCCGTCAGCACCAGTTCGACAAAGTGGAGCTGGTACAGGTGGTTCGTCCGGAGGATTCAGATGCCGCGCTGGAAGCCCTGACTGGCCATGCCGAAAAGGTGCTGCAGTTGCTGGAGCTGCCTTACCGCGTGGTTGCACTCTGTGGAGGCGACATGGGCTTTTCGGCGGCCAAGACCTATGACCTGGAAGTCTGGCTGCCGGGGCAGGACAAGTTCCGTGAAATCTCTTCCTGCTCCAATACCCGTGATTTCCAGGCACGCCGCATGCATGCCCGTTGGCGTAACCCGGAAACCGGAAAGCCCGAACCCGTCCACACCCTGAACGGTTCGGGGCTTGCCGTTGGTCGTGCACTGATTGCGGTCATGGAGAATTACCAGCAGGCTGACGGCAGCATTGTGGTTCCGGAGGTTCTCAAGCCGTATATGGGAGGCGTCGACAGAATCCAATGAGTGATCAGCCAGATAACGCACCAGGGAAGGGCGTTGGTGCAACCCCTGCACCAGTAAGGTACAGGGTTAATCCGGTAACTTCGAACCCGAACACATCCGCGGGTGAGGTTGCCCTGGTCGGGGCCGGGCCAGGAGACCCTGAACTGCTGACACTCAAGGCCTGGAGGTTGATTACTTCTGCCGAGGTCGTGCTCTACGATCGTCTGGTTTCCCCGGAAATACTGGCCATGATCCCGGACACCGCCGAGATGGTTCACGTTGGCAAGCAGCGGGCCAACCACACCTTGCCCCAGGATCAGATCAATCAGCGACTGGTGGATCTGGCCAGACAGGGGCGAAAAGTGGTTCGTCTCAAGGGTGGTGATCCGTTTATCTTCGGTCGCGGTGGCGAAGAGATTGAAACCCTCGCCGATGCCGGCGTCCGATTTCAGGTTGTGCCGGGTATAACCGCCGCGTCCGGCTGCGCGGCCTATGCCGGAATCCCACTCACCCATCGGGATTATGCCCAGTCAGTCCGGTTCGTGACCGGCCATCTGAAGAATGATACCTGCGATCTACCCTGGAAGGACTTTGTCCAGAACAACCAGACCCTGGTGTTCTACATGGGGCTGGTTGGCCTGCCGATTATCTGCCGGCAGTTGGTCGCCCACGGTATGTCCCAGGAAATGCCCGTGGCGTTGGTCTCGAAGGGGACAACGAGGGATCAGCGCGTGGTTACAGGGAATCTCTGCAACATCGTTGAAAGAGTAGAGGCGGAAGCGGTCCAGCCGCCAACACTGGTTATTATCGGCCAAGTAGTCGCGCTGAGAGAAAGGCTGGACTGGATAGGTGGGGTTATGACAACGGGGAGCTGAGGCTCCCCGTTTTATATCATGCTTTGATCAGCCGATCTTGCGCTTGGGCAAGACATCCTTCAACTTATCGCGCATATCCCGAATGGCCTTTTCGGTGGTTGGCCAGTCGATACAGGCATCGGTCACCGATACGCCGTACTTGAGATCTGCCAGATTCTCGGGAATGGACTGGTTACCCCAGTTGATGTTGCTCTCCACCATCAGGCTCTGGATCGAGGTATTGCCTTCCAGGATCTGGTGGGTCACATCCTGCATGACCAGCGGCTGAATGGCCGGGTCCTTGCTGGAGTTGGCATGGCTGCAGTCAATCATCATCGACTTGCGCAAGCCTGCTTTATCCAGCGCCTGTTCGCACAGGGCGACGCTCACGGAATCGTAGTTGGGTTTGCCACCGCCGCCACGAAGAACAACGTGGCCGTAGTTATTGCCTTTGGTGCGGATAATCGCCACCTGTCCCTGCTGGTCGATGCCCAGGAAGCTGTGGGGGTGAGACACGGATTTCATGGCGTTCACCGCAACGTCCAGGCTGCCGTCGGTTCCGTTCTTGAAACCGATCGCCATGGACAGGCCGCTGCTCATCTCGCGGTGAGTCTGCGACTCGGTAGTACGGGCGCCGATGGCGGACCAGGCAATGGTGTCCTGCAGGTACTGCGGGGAGATCGGATCCAGCGCTTCGGTGGCTGCGGGCAGGCCAAGCTCGTTGATATCCAGCAGCAGACGACGACCGATGTGAAGGCCCTGCTCAATATCAAAGGTGTCGTTCAGGTGCGGATCGTTGATGAGGCCTTTCCAGCCAACTGTTGTGCGAGGCTTCTCGAAATAGACACGCATAACGATCAGCAGCGTGTCGCTGACTTCATCGGCAAGCTTCTTCAGGCGCGCGGCGTAATCTCTCGCAGCTTCAACATCGTGAATGGAGCAGGGGCCCACCACGACGAATAGCCGGTGGTCCTTGCCATCCATGATGTCATAGATCGCCTGGCGGCCCTTTGAGACGGTTTCTGCGGCCTTGTCGGAGAGCGGCATCTCCTTCTTCAGCGCTTCAGGAGTGATCAGTGCTTCCTGGCTCGCCACATTCAGATTCTCTAGTTTGTTGCCCGACATGTTGTTCTGCTTCCCCGATTCTGATCGTTGCAGCCCTGGTGGACGATAGAATATGCCAACAGGGCTGCAGATTAACGCGAATAGCGCCGGTGCACGGTTGCGGTAAACCCCGGCGAGTTGGTTATACTGCGTTATTTACAGGGCCTTTTCAACGCTTCTTAAGTACGGGGAACGGATGTCGCAAAACAGGCAGAGACCGAAGGATGTGCCTTCCGTTGCAGCGGTTTCAGGCAAGATTGACGATGTCCTGGCCGGCATTCGTGTTCCTGACCTTCCATACCCGGCTGGCAAGCTCGAACCAGACGCCGTCAGCGACTGGCGCCCACTGCTGGTTTCCTGCTGGTCCGAACAGCGTGACGAACGGGTTACCCATGTTATCCGATCTGTTCATCTGGAGTGGTCAGCCCGACAGGTGAACGCCGCCTATGTGGCTGACCGCATCATGGACGTGTTCCTGAAGACGAGCGGCCTGCATCCGAGCCTCGCCCGCCGGGTGGCAAGGCTGCGCTTCTATCTTGCCTGGCGCATGAATCTGGAGGGCAAGAAAGCCTTCAGCAAGGCGCTACTGGAGTGGCTGGACAGCCTTCAGGAGTGGCGCGGCTGGAGTGATTCCGGAGGCCGTTCCGCCAAGGTTCTGATGGATCAGCTGGATTCGCTGGTTATCGCCGTTTCCGCGAGTTTTGAATCCGGCAAGACGGAGCCGGTTAACGAATTCTGTCATCGCTGGCAGGAAGACGCCGGGAAGAGGAATGCCCAGGTTGGAAAGCTCCGCCAACGGCTGCTGGAAACCGAGCAGGGCGCTGCAAAGCAGCGCAAGGCAGAGCAGTCTTCCCGGGCATTAATCGGTCGGGCTCTCCAGGGGCGCAAGCTGCCGCTTCCGATCGTCCGCTTTATACTTGATCACTGGCAGGGTCTGCTGAAACAGTCGATCTGGGATTCCGGTCTCGACGGAGAGAACCTGCGACATGGCAGCAAGTTGCTGGAATGGCTGGTCTGGATTGGTGATCCGTCGCTTTCCGACAAGGACCGTAATCGGCTCTATCACGTGGGCGAACAGATCGGTGATCGGATCCTTGATGTCTGGAAACGGGTTTTTAATGAATCACTGCCTGCGGAGTCCCTGTCCGGGATCGAATCCGCTATGGTTTCCAGGCTGAGAGGGGAGGCGCCGGATCTTGTGGAGGCTCTGCCGGCGGCGGGGAGCTTCCACTGGGACAGCACCTGGCTCAGCTTCGAAGTGCCCGCGGCAGAAGCTTTTGAACCGTATGAGGGGCAATGGTTTGTCGAGGGCGAGGGTGTCGGAGAGCAGCGCCGTTACTTCTATGCGTTCTTGCCGGAATCGGCAGAAATCCTCTGGACGAACGGCGCCGGCGTGAAACTGGGGCTGCAGACCTGGGGCGAGTTTCAGAGGGCCCTTGAGCAGGAGCAGATCCGGCCATTGCCGCAGCTCACGCCGTTCGGAACGGTGCTGGCAGAAACCGTGGAACTGCTTGCCCGTGTCTGCGAGAAGCAGCGTCGGCAGAGGGAGCAGGCGGCGGAAGCTGCCAGGCTGCGCGCAGAGGAATTGAGGCGGGAAAAAGAAGTCGCGGAAGAACGGCGAAGGGCGGAGGAAGCGGAACGTGAAGCCGAGCTTGAGCGCCAGCGGCAAGCCGATGAAGAGCAACGACTCGCCGATGAACAGGCTGAAAAGGAACGGATCCGGAAGGAAAGGACGCTGCTGGCCGAGAAACAGGTGGATGCTATCAAGCTTGGTGGCTGGATTGTCGTTGAACCCGATGAAACGTCTGATGAACCTGCCCGTCTGAAACTGGCCGTGCGCATCAATGCGTCGAGAAAGCTCGTGTTTGTGGACCGTCTGGGCCTGAACAGGCGTGAATTTCTCGAGGACGCCCTGGTTGAAAGGATTGTCGAAGGACGGATCCGGGTTCTGGGAACCTCCGCGGAATTCGACGACACCCTTAGCAGGGTAGTCGGGCGGATTCGCGTTGGCCGCAACTGATATTGCCGAAGCAGGAAAAACAATAATGACAGATAATGACTATAGCTTTGGAACCCGGAATGAGCCGCCCGTTGATCAGGACAATCGGGCAGATTACCGTCTTACGGCGCGAGCCAGGGCAATACTCGAGCTTGAGTCCGGCTTGCCGGAAGAAACCGGAGCCGAGGAGCGGGACCTTGTCTGCGGTATTCGTGATATTTCGGCCAGTGGCCTTTGCCTGACAGCTGACGAACCCCTTTCCCTGGGGGCCCTGCTGCCGGCGAGCGTATTTCTTGGTAACCATGCCCAGCCTTTCGGTCTGATGGTCGAAGTGGTCTGGTGTCGACCCAACGAGTCGAGCTTTCTGGTGGGGGCGCGAATCATTGAGTCTGACGAAACCGCATACGTCGAGTGGGTGGAGGCCGTGGCCTCGGCGATGGCCCAGGATTGACTCTTGTCCGTGCAATCCAACGAAAAGAGCCGGCATAACGCCGGCTCTTTTACGTTCGGGGAGGGTGAGACTTACTCTTCAAGTTCACCCATTCCGGTAATGTTGAAGCCGCCGTCCACGTACATGATCTCGCCGGTAATACCGGAGGACATATCAGAGCCGAGGAATGCAGCAGCATTACCCACTTCGTCGATGGTGACGTTTCGCCGCAGCGGCGCACGCCTGGCATTTTCGGCCAGCATCTTACGGAAGCTCTTGATGCCAGAGGCGGCCAGGGTCTTGATCGGACCCGCGGAAATGCCATTCACACGAATGCCGTCCCGGCCCAGGCTGGCGGCCATGTAGCGAACATTGGCTTCCAGGGAAGCCTTGGCCAAGCCCATCACATTGTAGTTCTGCAGAACCTTCTCAGCGCCCAGGTAGCTCAGGGTAATCAGCGAGCTGCCTTCATGCATCATGCCGCGGGCACCCTTGGCCAGCGCGACAAAGCTGTAGGAGCTGATATCGTGGGCAATGCGGAAGCCATCACGGGTGGTCACGTCGACGTAGTTGCCGTCCAGCTCGTGTCCAGGCGCATAGCCGACAGCATGCACAATGATGTCGATGTTGTCCCAGTGCTTGCCCAGCTCTTTGAAGACGTTTTCAATTTCTTCGTCGCTTGCGACATCGCAGGGGAAAGTCAGCTTGCTTCCCCACTGTTCGGCGAACTTCTCAACCCGTGGCTGAAGTTTTTCATTCTGGTAGGTAAACGCCAGTTCGGCACCCTCGCGGGCGAAGGCCTCGGCGATACCGTAAGCAATGGACAGTTTGCTGGCTACGCCAACGATCAGTGCTTTCTTGCCACTGAGGATTCCCATGGGTCGTTCTCCCTGTGTTCCTGATTTGCGAGCATTATCCCTGAGTGCTCTGGTCGGGGTAACGCTCAAATAGTCGTAGTTGGTTTCTGGTAAAAGAACGCGGCGTTCAGCAGTTCACGGGTGTACTCCGCCTGCGGTGCATCGAAAATCCTGGCCGCGTCACCATATTCCACGATCCGGCCATGCTGCAGCACCAGCAGCTTATGGCTCAGGGCGCGCACCACAGCCAGGTCATGGCTGATAAAGATATAGCTTAGACCATAACGGGTCTGGATAGCCCTCAACAGTTCAATGACCTGCTTCTGCACGGTGCGGTCCAGGGCGGATGTGGGTTCGTCCAGAATGATCAGGTCGGGCTGCAGCACCAGAGCCCGGGCGATGGCAATGCGTTGGCGCTGGCCGCCAGAGAATTCGTGTGGATAACGATGCCGTGCCTCCGGATCAAGGCCAACGTCGGTGAGCGCGCGAATCACTTTGCTGTCGTGTTCGGCTGCGTTTTCCGCGTCGTGGATCTCCAGCCCTTCGCGGACAATTTCGGCAATGGACATTCTGGGACTGAGGCTGCCAAACGGATCCTGAAAGACAATCTGCACGCGCCTTCGCCAGGGCCTGAAATCCTTCTGGTTAAGAAACGCCAGCTCCTCGCCCGCGAGGCGGATACTTCCGGTACTGGCGGTAAGCTTCAGCAGCGCATGGCCGATGGTGGTTTTGCCGCTGCCACTTTCCCCGACGATTCCGAGCGTTTCGCCGCGATTGAGCTGGAAATCGGCGCCCTGCACAGCGTGAAAGGATTCCTTCACCTTGCCCAAAAGGCTCTTTCGTATCGGGAAACGCACGTCCAGTCGCTCAACAGCCAGCAACGGTTCTGCACGTTTATCGAGGGGTAGGGGCGCCTCCGGGGGCTCGGCATCCAGAAGCTTTCGTGTATAGGGGTGTTGTGGGCTGGCAAACAGGGCATCGGTATCGGCCTCTTCCACGAGTTTGCCATGTTCCATGACGGCCACCCGGTCGGCGTACCGGCGAACGATGGTCAGGTCATGGGTAATCAGAAGAATGGCCATACCCAGTTTCTTCTGAAGGTCCCTGAGCAATTCGAGAACCTGTTTCTGGACGGTTACATCCAATGCCGTCGTGGGTTCGTCCGCGATAAGGAGATCGGGTTCATTGGCCAGTGCCATGGCGATCATCACCCGCTGTTTTTGCCCCCCCGACAACTGGTGGGGATAAGCGCCAAGCTTGCTTTCCGGGTTCTGTATCCCCACGAGTTGTAGCAGTTCCAGGCAGCGCTGTTTTGCCTGTGGCCCGCGCATTCCCTTGTGCAGTTCCAGGGTTTCGCCAATCTGCTTTTCCACGGTATGTAGCGGGTTAAGGGATGTCATGGGCTCCTGGAATATCATCCCTATCTCCCGGCCGCGGATCTGGCGCATGCGCTTCTCGGTGGCGGGCAGAAGATCTTCATCGCGGTACCGGATCTGCCCGCTGGGGTAGCTGGTGTGCCGCGCATCAAGGAGGCGAAGAATTGACAGTGCCGAAATGGATTTTCCGGAGCCGCTTTCGCCCACCAGTGCGAGGGTCTCGCCTTCACGGATTGCCAGTGACAGGGATTCGACGGCTGGAAGCCCGTGATCAAAACAGATGGAAAGATCGGAAATCTGAAGTAACTGGCTCATATCAGCTCTTCCTCGGATCGAAGGCATCGCGTACGGCTTCACCCACGAACACCAGCAAGGTGAGCATCAGCGACAGCGATACGAAGGCGGATATGCCCAGCCAGGGCGCATGCAGGTTGGCCTTGCCCTGGGCAATCAGTTCCCCCAACGAGGGTGAACCGGAGGGCAGACCAAAGCCCAGGAAATCCAGGGAGGTCAGGCCGGTAATTGCCCCCGTCAGAATGAACGGGAGGAAGGTCAGTGTGGCTACCATGGCATTGGGGAGTATATGCCGGAACATGATTTTGCGGTTGTCCAGACCCAGTGCACGGGCAGCTTTGACGTATTCGAAGTTACGGGCACGCAGGAATTCCGCACGGACCACATCCACCAGCCCCATCCAGCTGAACAGCAGCATGATGCCCAGCAGCCACCAGAAGTTTGGCTGCACAATGCTCGAGAGAATGATCAGCAGATACAGTACCGGCAGGCCGGACCAGACCTCGATAAAGCGCTGGCCCAGTAGATCAATTTTGCCGCCGTAAAAGCCCTGGATGGCGCCGACCACTACGCCGACAATGCAACTGGCGATGGTCAGGGTAAGGCCGAACAGAACCGAAATGCGGAAGCCATAGATCACCCGGGCTGCAACATCCCGGCCCTGATCGTCGGTCCCCAGCCAGTTCTCTGCACTCGGCGGCGCCGGTGACGGAACCTCGAGATCGTAATTGATGGTGTTGTAGCTGAACCGGATCGGTGGCCAGACCATCCACCCGTTGGCGCTTATCTCATCGGCGATAAAGGGATCGCGATAATCGGCTTCCGTGGGCAGGAAACCTCCAAAGGTTTCTTCCGGCACGGATTGGACCACCGGGAAGTAGAGGTCGCCTTTGTACGACACGACCAGCGGTGAGTCGTTGGCAATGAGCTCGGCGACCAGTGACAGGCCGAACAGGGCGAGAAAAATCCACAAAGACCAGAAACCCCGGCGGTTTTTCCGGAAGTTCCGCAGGCGCCGCTGTTGGATCGGAGTCAGAGACCGGAAACTCACGCACCCTCCCGGCTTTCAAAATCGATCCGCGGATCGACCAGGACGTAGGTAATGTCGCTGATCAGCTTCAGGATCAGGCCCATCAGGGTGAAGATATACAGGGTGCCGAAGATCACGGGATAGTCGCGGTTCAGGGCCGCCTCGAAACCGAGCAGCCCGAGCCCGTCGAGGGAGAAGATCACTTCAATCAGCAGGGAGCCCGTAAAGAACAGAGCGACAAGGACGCCTGGCAGGCTGGCAATCACGATCAGCATGGCATTGCGAAATACGTGGCCATACAGCACTTCTTTCTGGTCCAGACCCTTGGCGCGGGCGGTTACCACGTACTGCTTTCCGATCTCATCCAGGAAGGAATTCTTGGTAAGCAGGGTCAGGGTGGCAAAACCGCCGATCACATTTGCGGTGACGGGCAACGCCAGGTGCCAGAAGTAATCCCCGATTTTCTGGTACCAGGTAAGCTCGTCGAAATTCGAAGAGGTCAGGCCCCGGAGCGGAAACCAGTCGAAATAACTGCCCCCGGCAAACAACACGATGAGCAGTATCGCGAAGAGGAAGCCCGGAATGGCGTAGCCCACCACAATGGCTGAGCTGGTCCAGACATCGAACCTGGAGCCGTCTGTAACGGCTTTCCGGATGCCCAGGGGGATGGAAATAAAATAGATGATCAGCGTCGACCACAGCCCCAGGGAGATCGAAACGGGCATTTTATCGATTATCAGGTCGATGACGCTTTTTTCCCGGAAGAAGGAATCACCGAAGTTGAACGTGGCGTAATCGCCAAGCATCTTGAAGAAGCGTTCGTGAGCAGGCTTGTCGAAGCCATACATGACTTCGATTTCTTTCAGAAGCTCATCGGGTATGCCGCGGGAACCACGCGTGTCGCCGGAAGAGTCGGCTACCTCGCCACCTGTTCCACCACCGGAAGCCCGGGCCAGCGCGCTGCCGCCGTGGCCTTCCATCTCAGCGATAAGCTGCTCAACGGGACCACCGGGGGCCGCCTGCACAATGACAAAGTTGAGCAGCATGATTCCGATCAGCGTGGGGATGATCAGCGCCAGACGCCTGAGTATGTAGATGCCCATTTGGCGGCGTTTTCCTCAGGGCTTCGCCCACCAGTTGTCCAGATCAATGCCGTTTTTCGGCGTCTCGGCTGGACGTTGCAGATGGTTCCAGTAGGCGACACGGTCGCTTCTCAGGTGCCAGTGAGGAATCACATAATAGTGGTGCAGCAGAACCCGGTCCAAGGCGCGAACCCGGTAAACCAGTTCCTCTCGGTTTGGCGCCTGAATGACCATGTTCACAAGCTCGTCGATCACCGGATCGCTCACGCCCATGTAATTCCGTGAGCCTTTGGCATCCACGGTGGATGAATGCCAGTATTCCCGCTGTTCATTGCCCGGGGAATCCGATTGGCCGAACACCTGGGTGATCATATCGAAATCGAATTCCCGCAGGCGCTGGATGTACTGGTTGCTGTCCACGAGGCGTACGGTCACATCGATACCGAGACGGCCGAGGTTGTTCTTGAAAGGCAGAACCACCCGCTCGAAGCTTTTCTGGAACAGCAGGATTTCGAACGCCAGTGGTTCGCCGGTTTCGCCGTGTACCATCTTGCCATCGCGGATGATATACCCGGCGGACTTGAGCAGACCCAGAGCCGTCCTCAGATTCTCGCGGAGGCCCTGCTGGCCTTCGGTGGTGGGTGGCTGGTACTCCTCGGTAAACACATCATCGGGCAACTGATCCCGGTAAGGTTCGAGTATTTCCAGTTCACGGCCGGTGGGGAGACCCGAGGAAGCGAGATCGCTGTTTTCAAAGTAGCTGTCAGTACGGGTGTACTGGTCGAAGAAGAGGTTCTTGTTGGCCCACTGGAAGTCGAAACCATAGGCCAGCGCTTCACGAACCAGCGGGTCGGAAAACACCTTTCTGCGGGTGTTGAAGGCAAAACCCTGCATGCCTGAAGGCCGGTGATGCTCGATGGCTTCCTTGATGATCGTGCCGTTTTCGAAACGCTCCCCGGTGTAGGCTGTGGCCCAGTTCTTGGCAGAAGACTCCAACCGGAAATCGAAACTGCCGGCCTTGAACGCCTCCAGCGCCACGGTGTCATCGGTGTAGTAGTCGTAGGTGATCTGATCGAAGTTGAAGCGGCCATTCCGGACGCCAAGATCCTGTGCCCAGTAATCGTCAACCCGTTCGTAAGTAATCGACCGGCCTGCTTCGAAGTCACCAATCCGGTAGGGGCCACTGCCCAACGGCGGGTTGAGGCCATTCTTGCCAAATTCGCGATCGGCCCAGTAGTGTTGGGGCAAAATGGGCATCTGGCCGAGGATCAGCGGCAGCTCCCGATTGCTGGTTTCCTTGAAGTCAAAACGTACTCGCTGAGGGCTTTCTATCGTGACTGTTTCGACGTCAGCGTAGTAGTTCCGGAAGAAGGGGTGCCCCTGGGTAGTAAGCGTGTCGAAGGAGAATTTCACATCCTCAGCGGTAATGGCTTCGCCATCGTGGAACCGCGCCTGTTCACGGATATTGAAAACCACATAGCTCCGGTCTTCGGGTGTCTCCAGGGATTCGGCAATCAGGCCGTAGGCCGAAAAGGGCTCATCGTCAGACGACTCAAGGAGTGTGTCATACAGATAGTTGCTGATGCCCGCGGCGGCAACACCCCGGATATCAAAAGGATTGAATGAGTCGAAGCCGTTGGCAACAACCGCCATTTTCAGGGTGCCGCCTTTCGGGGCTTCCGGATTCACGTAATCGAAGTGGCTGAACCCGGCGGGGTATTTGGTGTCCCCGTGCATGGCAATGCCATGGGCTGGCATTGCCTCGTCGGCGACGGAAAAGGGTGAGATAAGCGGTGTGGCAATAAGTGCCAGGGCTGATAAAAACGACGTAAGGGATGAGGCTTTCCGTGTTCTTGTCATAAGTCTCGCACGTCAGGGACTGTTTCGGATATCAACGTAGAGTACCAGACTTTGCCCGGGTTGCAGATAACGGGCGGTATTCAGATCGTTCCAGCTTGCGATGTCCCGCACATTCACGGAAAACCTGCTGGCAATCCGGGCAAGGGAGTCGCCTTTGCGCACCCGGTAGCCTACTTTCCGAACCATAGCCTTGCCACGGCCACTGTTGGCTGCCACAACCGTCGGCTGACTGGTTTTGGACCAGATGACCAGTTCCTTGCCGGGTATCAGCGGATCGCCCGGCGCCATACTGTTCCAGGCAGCAACTTCACGTACGGACACCCGGTGCTCGCGGGCAATGTCCCAGAAGGTGTCGCCCTTGCGCACCGTGTAACGAACCTTGTTACCGTCCCGCTTACGCTCCTGTTTGCGCTCAAGGCGCTGGGAGGCGCTCAGGGCGTAAGCATCGCTGCCCTTGGAAGCAAAGGGAATCATCAGGCGCTGGCCAATTCGTATCAGGTCGCTGTCCAGATTGTTGACCTGCTGCAGCACTGACGGCGTTGTGGAGAACTTGCGGGAGATCGAATTGAGACTGTCTCCGGATTTGACTTCGTAGTTGCGCCAGGACACCCGTTGATTGGCTGGAATTTCAGCCAGGGCGGCACGGAACGTCTCCGCATTCCCAACCGGAACGAGCAACCGGTGAGGTCCATCCGGCGAAGTTGCCCAGCGATTGTAGGAGGGGTTCAGGAGGTAGATCTCGTCGACATCTACTCCGGCCAGTTCTGCCGCCTGGGCAAGGTCGAGCTGGGAGCCGGTATCAACAACTTCGAAGTAGGGTTCGTCTTTCAGCGATGGCAGTTCGATGCCATAGGCCTCGGGATTGTCGAATATTTTCGCCAGAGCAATCAGTTTGGGGACGTAGTGTCTGGTCTCCCGGGGCAGGTGAAGAGACCAGAAGTCTGTCGGCTTGTTGGCGTTCCGGTTGCGGCGCATGGCGCTGGAAACCGTGCCGCCGCCGCTGTTGTAGGCGGCAAGGGCGAGCGTGTGGTCGCCATCAAACCGGTTTGCGAGGCGCTCGAGATAGGTCAGGGCAGCGTCGGTTGCGGCGATGACGTCACGACGGTCATCGTGCCACCAGCTCTGTGTCAGGCCAAAGTATTTGCCCGTGGAGGGAATGAATTGCCAGAGACCGGCCGCGCGCCCATGGGAGTACGCAAACGGATCGAACGCGCTTTCAACAACGGGGAGCAGAGCATATTCGGCAGGCAAGCCCCGCTTTTCGGTCTCGTTGACGATATAGTGAAGGTAGCGACTGCCGCGTTCCACAACCCGGTCAATGTAGCCGGGATGTCGGGCATACCAGTTCAACTGGTCCCGAACCCGTTCATTGTCGATATCGTGATCCAGAACAAATCCTGAGCGCAGTCTTGCCCACAGATCTTGCTCAACTGCCTCCGCCTCAGCGGTTTTCTGAACCGGATTGTCGAGCTTCTCCCGGGCATCCCTGGCAGCATCCTTCAATTCCGGAGCAATAGCTTCGTCCAGCGGCTCGTCGCGGGCAGCGTCACGGTTTTCTCCGGTCTCGACAGCTTTCTTGAGCCCTTCATCGCCCGCGGCGACCGTGACTTCCTGTGTGTTCAGCGGGCTTTGCTCTCCCTGGCTGATCAGGCTGGTGCAGCCACTTGCGAGGGCTCCGGCGAAAAACAAAAACGACAATCGTCTGGCCGACATAACAGCATCCGGGTTCAGGTTGAGGCCGGATTCAGCATCTGAAACTCCGGCATATTGAACAATTTACGGTCACAATTTTGAAATGATTCTATGGGACCGATTAAAAAGGGGTCAAGAAACCTCTCGTTACGGCTCTGAGAGGATTTGTTAAGTGCGTATCACCAGGCGTCAGAAATTATCCTTGCCGTGGCGAATGGCCGCAAAAATAGCGTTATCGGAATCGGCGGGCAGGCCGCGGCTTGAGCAATAGGCCCGGGCGGAGTCCACTACCGCCGGATCATCCCACCGCAGAAACGGATTGAGCCGTTTCTCGTTCTCGAGGATTGAAGGAACCGTCGGTTCTCCTGCATCGCGGGCGGCCTGACACTCCTGCTCGAACGTCCGGAGACCTTCGTCTTCCGGCAACCAGCTGCGGGCAAAGCGCAGGTTCGCGAGGGTGTACTCGTGGGCGCAGTAAACGGCGGTCTTGCCAGGCAGCGCCCGGAGGGTCTGAAGAGACTGACGCATCTGCTCCGGTGAGCCCTCGAACAGACGTCCGCATCCACAGACAAAAAGGGTATCGCCACAGAAGAGAACCGGCCGACCATTTACCTCGACGTCGGTGAAGTAGGCAATATGATCGAGAGTATGGCCGGGAACGCCCAGGACCTGGAAGGTGATATCTTCCCAGATCACCTCGTCACCGGGATGAACCAGGTTGGTACTGCCTTTGTAGGGCGAATCCGCGGGGCCCGTTACCCTGCAATCCGGAAAACGGGAGAGCAATTCTTTGACACCGCCGACATGGTCCGGATGATGGTGGGTCACCAGAATGGTATCCAGGGTCAGTCCGTTCTCGGCCAGATGGTCCAGGACCGGTTGGGCCTGGCCCGGGTCCACGATCAGCGCCTTGTCGCTGGCGGTGTCGGAAAGGCACCAGATATAGTTGTCACTGAAGGCGGGTATGGCGGAAATGGTCAGCATAGGGCCCCACATGTGCTTATCGAATGTGACTGATATGATAGAGCATTAAATACAAGGCCCCAACCATGGGAAAGGGCTTCCTGGAGTGGCGCATTGGTGAGTGAATCCGAGGCAGTTGATTATTCCGCCAGACATGAGAGCTTTGAGCGCTGGTTCCAGACCCCGCTTGGTCGGGCACTGTTGGCCGACCAGAGACGCTTTGTCGACGCCGAGCTACAGCGTCTGACAGGCGCCAGGCAGTTGCAGGTGGGGATCAGCCATCGGCTGCCATTGGCTACCGGCACGGATTTTTCCCAGAAGATCATGACAGCGCCAAGATGGTATCCCCATATTCCGGATGGAGTCGCCATCTGCGATGCCGACGAGCTGGCCTTTCCCGGTGACTCGATGGATCTTGTTGTGCTGCATCACACGGCCGATTTCTCTCCTTACCCTCACCAGGTGATTCGCGAGGCGGCGCGCGTGCTCCGGGGAGAGGGCACGATGGCGCTGTTTGGTTTTAACCCTCTGAGCCTCTGGGGCGCGCGCAAACTGATCTCCAGGAGCAGCGAGGGCCCGTGGGGCGGTCGCTTCCTCTTGCGCGGACGCATGGAAGACTGGCTGCACTTGCTGGGCTTTAATGTCGAAGCGTCGATTACCCGGTTTTTCAGGCCACCACTGCAGCGCAGTGGTCGCAAGCCGACGAGCCGGATTGACAACCGTTTGTCCGGAAATCGACTCCTGCCAGTAGGCGCCTATTACTGTATCCTTGCCAAAAAACGCGTCCACGCCCGGTTGCCAAGGCGCCCCGTCTGGCGCCAAAGCAAGGTGATTGCCCTGCCGGGCACCGGTACCGTTGGCGCCTCCCGAGGTTGCAGCCGCAGTGGCTCGCCGATTAACAGACCGAAGTGAATCACCGAAAATTAAATCAGGAGGCTGAATGGCCGGCAAGGTAACCCTCTATACGGATGGCGCCTGCAAAGGCAACCCCGGGCCCGGCGGCTGGGGCGTGGTTTTGCGCTATGGCGACAATCGAAAGACCCTGCACGGCGGGGAGACGAATACCACGAACAACCGCATGGAATTAATGGCAGCCATCCGTGGTCTGGAGGCCCTGAAGCGCCCGTGCGAGGTGGAGCTGTTTACGGATTCGCAGTACGTGCGTAAAGGCATTACGGAATGGATGGCAGGCTGGAAGCGGAACGGCTGGAAGACCTCCGCGAAAAAGCCCGTGAAGAACGAAGATCTCTGGCGCGAGCTGGATGCAGAAGTGGCCCGGCACCAGATTAACTGGCACTGGGTAAAAGGGCACTCTGGTGTTCCTGACAATGAGCTGGCGGATGAACTGGCCAATCGCGGCGTCGACGAGCTTTCCGGCGCATAGATTCAGAGCGCATAAATACAGATAACCAGGTACAGGCAATGAGACAGATCGTACTGGATACAGAAACCACGGGTATCGACCCGGCCGAAGGTCACCGGATCATCGAGATCGGTTGTGTTGAATTGATGGAGCGCCAGCTCACCGGCCGCAACTACCATGTCTATATCAACCCGGACCGGGAAGTAGAGGCTGAGGCGATCACCGTTCACGGCATCACCAACGAGTTTCTTGCCGACAAACCCCGTTTCGCGGAAATCGCCGATGAGTTCTTCGAGTTCATCAAGGGCGCCGAGCTGGTTATCCATAACGCTGCGTTCGACCTCGGCTTCATGGACTCGGAATTCGCCCGTCTCAAGCCGGTACGGAAAACCGCGGACCACTGCGGAATCGTGGACTCCCTCGCTATCGCAAGGGCCCGTCACCCGGGGCAGAAGAACAACCTTGATGCGCTCTGCAAGCGCTACGGTGTGGACAACAGCAACCGTGACCTCCACGGCGCGTTGCTGGATGCGGAGATCCTGGCCGATGTTTACCTCCTGCTTACCGGTGGCCAGACCGCGCTGTCACTGGATGCCGGATCCGAGAACGGCGGCGGTAACGGCGGAATTCGAAGGCTGCCTGCTGACAGAGCGCCTCTGTCGGTGGTTCGTGCTTCCAGTTCAGAGGCCGAAGCCCACGAAGAGTTCATGTCCCTGCTCGAAAAACAGGCGGGCGAAACTGTGTGGGGTAAACTCCAGAGCCCGGAATGAGAACTGGGTCGGGCTGTACCAAATGTTACATTCCGCCTTTCTTGAGGTACTTGAGTTTTATGTTATAAGTAATGATAAGTTCGCCAGTTTTTTGCGAACTGGCTTTGGCCGGAAAAGGGGTTAGCCGGCCCAGAACAAAAAGGCCTGGTACGCGACAGCCGGACCAGTGACCACCAAAGAGGATGCGGTAGTCTCCGCAACATTAACGGGAAGCGTTTATGGTTCAGTCGTCTCTCGCGACGAAATCGCAGTCGTTTGATCTGGTCAAAGGTGAAATAGAGCAGACCATCAAGCAGGCAGAATCCAGCCTTGAACGCTTTCAGGAAAACCGCGAAAGGGGTGAGGATCTCCAGAACTGTGTTGATTTCATCAACCAGTTGCGGGGCATTTTTATTCTGGTGGAGCTGCGGGGCGGAACCCTGCTGTGCCAGGAAGCAGTAACTATGGCCAACGACGTTCCCGTTGGCGCTAATGACGACAAAAACATCCTCCTTACTACCCTCAATAGCGCTCTGTTCATTCTTCGGCGCTATGTCGAGTACTATCATCAGCAGCGCGAAGACCATCCCGAGCTGTTGCTTCCCGTGATCAATGACCTCCGAGAGGCCCGCCGGGAAAAACCCTATCCCGAATCCTGTTTTTTTGATGTCGATGTCAAAGAGAGGCCGGATTTTTGTGCCGGTTTGTCATTGCAGCCGTTTGAAGGCAATGAGGCGGATTACGAAGTCATGGCGCGTCGCATGCGCCTGACCTTCCAGGTTGCGCTTTTGGGAATTCTTCGCGACCGGAACGATGTGGTAAACAAGAAATTGATTGGCCGCGCTTCGAGAGGACTTGCCCGCCTTTGCCAGGGCGCACCTATGGGGCAGATGTGGTGCCTTGTCGGCATTGTTGCGGACACCATGCTTGATCGCGCTATGGTCTTTAACAAGGCCCGCAAGCGCATGTTCATGCGGATCGAGAAGTACGCCCGGGAAGTGGTGTACGTGGGCAAGGTTGCCACGGGTAAAGACGCGCCGGATTCGCTGATTCGGGATCTGGTCTATCTGCTGTACCGCAGCGGGTCTGCTAACCCTGAAGTTACCGAGGTGTTATCCGCTTACCATCTCGCGCCGGCGGATTTTCCGGATTCTATGCTGGAAGCCCATGCGCGCAGGTTGTACGGTCCTGGCAGTGATGTCCTTAAATCCCTGTCAGAAGCGCTGCAGGATGAACTGAACCAGTTGAAGGACAAGCTGGACATCATTGAACGCGGTATCGAGCCGGATCTGGCGGAGCTGTCTTCGATTGCCGATGCCCTCGAACGACTGGCCAACACTTTGGTGATGCTTGACCTGAACAAGCTGGCGGGCGTTTCAAGAGAAGAGGCGAGCAAGCTTCGGGGTTGGGAAGCAGAATCTCGCTTGCCAGGTGATGATGAACTGTATCGACTCGCCGATTCCGTCCTGGGAATCGAAGACGCCGTCATGCAGATCGTGACCCGCGGCATCACGTCGGAAACCGACGCGTTGGCCGGTGGTGAACGCAAGCGGGAGGAGTCTGTCTACCTCCGTGAGGCGCTCTATGTCGTGGCTGACGAAGCCCGTGGGGCATTGACCCTGGCAAAGCGTGCAATCACCGCTTTTATCGAATCCGACTACGACAAACTGCATCTTGCCAATCTGCCTGCAACCCTGCACAGCATCTGGGGTGGCCTGCAAATGGTGAATGATCCTGGAGCCGCCGGGGTTCTCGAGCGGGTTGCGGCTTCAATCCAGGAGCGCTTGCTGGATGCGAAGGAAGCGCCAGCCGCCCAGGTGCTCGAGGCGCTGGCGGACGCTCTGACTTCGCTGGAGTACTACATCGAGAGTATTGGCAAAAGCGAAGACCGCAACGTAGATCTACTGAAACTGGCTGAATCGTCGCTGGACGATGTAGGTTTGTAGTTCCATGTCCCACACGCTCGCTATCATTGTACTGGCCGCTGCCGGCGCTGTGATGGTTATAGCGGGCCTGCTGTTTTTCAGGCACCCCCGATGGTTGCTCACCTGGATTAAAGGAACGGCGGTTTTCGGTGTCATTCTGGCCGGTTTATATGTCCTCGTGATTGCGGTAAATCTGAGCAGCTATCATTCACTGGTAGGCTTGCAGACCGCGGCAAGCATCTCCACCCAGAGACAGGCCGAACAGATCTGGCAGGTTTCCCTTCAGAGTCAGGATGGGTTGTCTGTGGTGAGAACGCTGCAGGGCGATCAATGGCAGATTGACGCCAGGATTCTCCGTTTTACCGGCCCCTTCCGTTGGCTTGATATCGCTCCCGGTTACCGGCTCGAGCAATTGAGTGGGCGTTACACGTCGCTTGAGCAGGAGAGGTCGGCTCCGAGGACTTCCATAGGCCTCGCTGAAGGCATCTGGCCTGATCTCTGGCAGTGGGACCGTCAATTCAACTTGCCGTTTGTGGAGGCCGTGGACGGAAGCATGACGTTCATGCCAATGCGGGATGGGGCTGTTTTCGAGGTAAAGCTATCCTCTTCGGGTCTGGTTGCTGTTCCGGTAAACGAGCAGGCGAGGGAAGCCGTGCAGTTCTGGAATCAATAGATTCTCGGGCATAAAAAAAGCCTGCGTCGAGACGCAGGCTTTTTTGTGCTTGACGGGGGGCAATCAGCCCATCTTGAACAGTTCGCCCAATTTGGTTGCCAGCATCATATCGCCTTCGGCGCGCAGTTGACCTGCCATGAATGCCTGCATGCCGTCGGTCTCGCCTGAAACGATGCCCTGCAGGGTTTCGGAGTTCATGATCAGGGTAACGGATGGATCGTCATGGGCGCCTTCGTGCATTTTGCAGGTGCCGTCATTAATAACGAGGTGGTAGGTCTTGTCGTCCTCGATGTCGAACTGGAATACCAGGTCCAGGCCTTGAGCTGCGTCTGCGTTGAAATTCTGTTCGAGTTGTTCAAATACCTGAGCTACAGACATTGTTTTACCCTTTTGATGGTTGTCTAGTCATGATCACGACGGCTTGATGTCCCTGGCTGCACGAGCCTGATCGGGTGCCCGGGTAGAGCCGACCTCGCAATCCGACTTTATGGTGAGTGGTCGGCCCTGTCAAGATCGATCGAACGCTTGTTTTAATTTTTTTGCTCTCCTTATCACCATAAATTCGGTAAGTTACACTCTTGTTCCCGCACACTGAGTTGGAGAAGCACTTTGGAGTTCCTGACAGAATACGGTTTGTTTTTGGCCAAGATCGTTACTTTCGTGGTGGCGGCCCTGGTAGTGATCTCTGTCATCATGTCCGCGGCCCAGAAGGATCGGGGCGATCATGAGGGCGAGGGAGAACTCAAGATCCGGAAACTCAACGAGAAATACGAAAAGCTGCGTGAAACGATTCAGTCACGGCTGATGTCTGATCACCAAAGAAAGGTGTTCCAGAAGGCCCGGAAAAAGGCTCAGAAGGCGGAGAAGAAAGCGGCCAAGGCCGCGAAGAATACCGATGAGCAGGATGACAGTCGTGGTCGCGTCTATGTTCTGGATTTCGACGGCGATATCAAAGCCAGCGACACAGATCCGCTTCGCAGGGCAATTACTGCGGTGCTGAGTATTGCCGATCCGGAAAAAGACGAAGTGGTTATCCGCCTCGAAAGCGGTGGTGGGCTGGTTCATTCCTATGGCCTTGCGGCCGCCCAGCTGGACCGGATTCGCAGCAAGGGTCTTCGCCTCACCGCCTGCGTTGACAAGGTGGCGGCCAGTGGAGGCTACATGATGGCCTGCGTCGCAGACAGGATCGTTGCTTCGCCCTTTGCCATCCTGGGCTCGATCGGTGTGGTTGCCCAGCTTCCGAATTTCCATCGTTTCCTCAAGAAGAACGACGTGGACTTCGAAGTGCTCACCGCTGGAGAGCACAAACGCACCATGACTATATTTGGTGAAAACACCGATAAAGGACGACAGAAATTTCTGGAAGATCTTGAAGACACTCACGGTCTTTTCAAAGAGTATGTCAGCGAACGCCGGCCGGACCTGGACATTGCAGCCGTTGCCAATGGAGATATCTGGTTCGGCAAGCGAGCGCTCGAAGTGAAACTGATCGACGAGATCAAGACCTCCGACGAATATCTCATTGAAGCCTGCGACCGGGCAGACGTAGTCTCAGTGGCATATCAGCGCAAGCGGACCCTTCCGGAAAAACTCGGATTGGCCACCAGTTCGGCGCTTGAACACACTGTCTGGAAAGTCCTGGGCGCCTTCCGCAACCAGAAGTTCCAGTAGACCACCGAAAGCGGAGAAGAATGATGACCACCAATTCCGAATTCAAGGCCTGGCGCGTTGAAGAGCAGAACGGCGAGTATGTCGGTGCGGAGAAATCTTTGAGTACTGCCGACCTTCCTGATGGTGACGTCCTGATACGGGTAAGCCACTCTTCTCTCAACTACAAGGATGCGCTGTCGGCTTCCGGCAATAAGGGCGTTACCCGTTCCTTTCCCCATACCCCGGGTATTGATGCAGCAGGAGAGGTCGTCGATTCCGCCACTGGCAACCCCTCGAACGGCAGTCCGGTTATCGTGACCGGGTACGACCTGGGCATGAATACAGACGGCGGTTTTGGCGAATACATCCGCGTACCTGCCGCCTGGTGTGTTCCCATGCCGGAAGGATGGAACGCTCGTACCGCTATGATCTATGGCACCGCCGGCCTCACCGCCGGTCTCTGTGTTCAGAAGCTTCTGACTATGGGCGCCAAGCCGGAGCAGGGCAAAGTCGCTGTTTCAGGAGCCTCCGGTGCCGTTGGCACCGTTGCGGTGGAACTGCTTGCCAAACTTGGGTTCGACGTCGTCGCCATAAGCGGCAAGGCCGACCATGCAGACGATCTCAAAGCTCTTGGGGCTAAAGAAGTTGTGGGTCGTGAAACCCTGGCCGAGGATAAGAAACCCCTCGTTAAACCGGCATTTGCGAACGCTGTCGATACGGTGGGTGGTAGCCCATTGGCCGAACTGCTCAAGCAGATCAAGCCTGGTGGCTCAGTATCCTGTTGTGGTCTCGTAGCCGGTCCGGGCCTTCAGACCACCGTGCTGCCGTTTATCCTGCGAGGCGTGAATCTGCTGGGTGTCGATTCGGTAGAGATTCCCCTGCCAGAGAAAGAAGCGGTATGGAAGAAATTCTCCGGGGAGTGGGCGTGTCCGAAGACCGAAGCGTCTGCCCGGGATATCGGTCGCAGTGAGCTGGATGGGGCGCTGAAGGCGTTCTTGAAAGGTGAATCAGCCGGCAAGATTGTCCTGGATCACTCTAAATAAGAAGCGACTCCAACCGATAAGATGGAATAGAAGAGAGGGAAAAGCCCCTCTCTTCGTACTCTAAAGCTTGATAACTAGGAGGCCCGACGCCGGAACAGCGGGATCTCCGTATCGGTCGCGGCCTGGTAGCCCTGGCTGAAGAAGTTCAGGCACCGCGCAGCTTTGTTGATGTCCTTGTCAGCCCGAAGGACATAAGCATCGAATCCGCAGCGCTTCATGAACTGCAGCTGATCCAGCAACACGTCTCCAATCGCCCGAAGCTCATTCTTGTAGCCGAAACGTTCACGCAGTAGCCGGCCAATGCTGTAACCACGCCCGTCACTGAACTTCGGAAAATTCACAGCAATTACCGGCAGTTCGTTCACCCGACCGTCCAGAATCTCCGGCTCGTCGTGGCTGTCGAACCACACGCCAATCTCCTGCCGTCCGGTAAAATGCTCATAGCCTGCCAGCCAGAGATCCGCAGGGATTAACGCCGGCTGGTCCGCCGGAATATCCAGCGATTCGCCCTCGGCGGGGCGGGGCACCACTACCCAGTTGTCCTGGCGGATGCTGCCATCCGGAGAAATAACGTTAGGCATAAACCCGCTCCTTGAATGGATCAATTCCTACGCGGCGATAGGTGTCTAGGAAGGTTTCCTCTTCCGTGCGCTTGTCCACGTAGACATCAATGATCTTTGAAATCACCTTGGGCATCTCATCCCGTGCAAAGGAAGGCCCCAGAATCTTGCCGATTGAGGCATCATGATGGGACGACCCGCCCAGACTGATCTGATAGAACTCCTGGCCTTTCTTGTCGACACCGAGAACACCAATGTTGCCGACGTGGTGGTGACCGCAGGCATTCATGCACCCGGAAATGTTCAGATCGATATTGCCCAGGTCGTACAGGTAATCCAGATCATCGAACTGCCGCTGGATGGCCTCGGCCACCGGGATGGACTTGGCGTTGGCCAGGGCGCAGTAATCACCGCCGGGGCAGCAGATAACATCAGTCAGGGTATTCAGGTTCGCGGTACCGAAACCCATGGGCGTAATCGCCTGCCACAGTTCAAACAGCCGATCCTGGCGCACATCGGCCAGCACCACGTTCTGTTGGTGAGTGACCCGGATTTCACCGAAGCTGAACTCGTCTGCCAGATCGGCAATCTGTTCAAGCTGCTTGTCACTGACATCGCCAGGAGGAGTGCCGGTTTTCTTCATCGTCAGGGAGACGATGGCATAGCCTGCCTTCTTGTGGGTGTCCACGTTGTGGGTCAGCCACTGGTCAAAGCCCCGGTTCTCAAATCGCTGGCTGGCCAGCAGGTCCGTGGCATTGTCGATAGCCGCGTAATCCGGTTCGGTAAAGTAGGCCTGGATGCGTTGAATCGCCTCGGGCGTCAGCCGGGTCGGGGATTCCTTGATATGCTGCCACTCTGCTTCCACCTTTTCAGCAAAGCCCTCAGGGGTCAGAGCCTTCACCAGAATCTTGATCCGGGCCTTGAACTTGTTGTCGCGCCGACCGTATCGGTTATAGACGCGAAGCACGGCCTCCAGGTAGGTCAACAGATCCAGTTCCGGCAGGAAATCGCGAATTACCGGCCCGACCATGGGCGTACGGCCAAGACCACCGCCCACGTGTACCCGGAAACCGAGATCGCCGGCCTCGTTGCGTACCATCTGAAGCCCGATGTCGTGCACCTGGATGGCGACTCGATCGGTTTGCTCGGACGCGTTTACGGCAACCTTGAATTTCCGCGGCAGGAAGGCAAATTCCGGATGGAACGTGGACCACTGGCGAATGATTTCGCAGTAGGGCCGCGGATCCGCAATCTCGTCCGACTGAACACCGGAGAACTGGTCTGTGGTGGTATTACGAATGCAGTTGCCGCTGGTCTGGTTGGCGTGCATTTCCACTTCAGCGAGTTCTGCAAGAATGTCGGGAACGTCTTCCAGCGCCGGCCAGTTAAGCTGCACATTTTGGCGAGTGGTGAAGTGCGCATAGCCTTTGTCGTAGTCCCGGGTGATTCGCGCAAGCCGGCGAAGCTGGTCTGAGCGCATCATGCCGTAAGGAACACAGATCCTGAGCATGGGGGCAAGACGCTGAACGTACAGGCCGTTCTGCAGGCGAAGGGGAAGAAACTCGTCTTCAGCCAATTCTCCGGCCAGCGCTCTTTCTGTCTGGTCACGGAACTGGGCAACCCTCTCGGCAGCCATTTGCCGATCGTGTTCATCATATACGTACATAGTGGGAAGATCCTGCTTGAAAGCGACATATCCAGGCCGACGGCCTTATATCTGACGGGAAGGATAACAGCGGGTTTTTATTCTTAAAATGATTATTTCAAAATATGTTTATCGACTCAGGCGATAAGCAGAAGGAACAAGGGACTGGACGAATATCAATTAACTGCTTAACTTGGAGGATGACGTTAGCAGTGTGCGCTGCTGCCGTGATAACAAGAAAAACACGAGACAAAAACTCGGAAAGAGGAACAGACATGAAAAAGACCGCACGTTCTGACAGTCAGGCCGATGCCGTTGCCGCAGTTCTGCTGGTGGTTCTTGCCGTGGCTTTCGCGGTGGTCTGGGTAGCTGGCCAGTAGTCTACTGGCTCGCCAGGACCAGATTTACAATAACGATCAGGCCTACAACAAAGCTGGCTGTGAACAGAATGCCGGCAATGATGTAAGGCCAGGGGCTATGGCTTGAAAAGTCCTCTTCCCGGCGCTTGTCGGACTGAACTCCGAACGCGCCTGCGAGTATGCTTTGCATGACTTTCAATACGCCAGGTCCACGCGGCTTTTTTTCGTCCCGTTTTTCCGCTTCTGAAGATTCAGTCATACATCCGCCCCTGATCTGTGCTTCACCCGAAGCTTACTCTGCCGGATCGTACGCCAGGCTTGGCGCAAGCCAGCGTTCTGCCTCGGCCTTGGAAATGCCTTTGCGTTCAGCATAGTCCTCAACCTGGTCAGCGCCAATTTTCCCTACCGCAAAATACTTGGATTCCGGATGCGCAAAGTACCAGCCGGAGACGGCAGCGGTCGGGAACATGGCAAAGTGCTCGGTCAACTCAATGCCTGCAGTATCAGTGGCCTCAAGCAAATTGAACAAGGTTGCCTTCTCCGTGTGGTCCGGGCACGCCGGGTAGCCGGGTGCCGGACGTATTCCGCGGTACCTTTCCTTGATCAGGTCATCGTTGGCCAGCTTTTCATCAGCGGCATAGCCCCAGAACTCCTGGCGAACCCGCTCGTGCATCCGCTCGGCGAAAGCTTCTGCCAGGCGGTCGGCCAACGCCTTCACCATAATCGCGTTATAGTCGTCGTTGGCATCTTTGAACTCTACCGAGAATTCTTCTGCACCAATGCCGGTGGTGACCGCGAAACCGCCCACGTAGTCCACCGTCCCGGAGCCTTCAGGCGCGACAAAATCCGACAGCGCCATCATGGGTTTGCCCGGTGCCTTTTCATCCTGCTGACGGAGGTGGTGCAGAGTAGTCAGCTCCTCGGTGCAGGATTCGTCCGTGTAAAGCACAACATCGTCACCGCGGCGGTTGGCTGGCCAGAAACCGATGACGCCACGGGCAGAGACCCGCTTTTCATCAATCATCCGGTGCAGAATCTTCTGGGCATCGTCAAAGAGGTGGCGGGCAGCCTCGCCACGCTTCGGGTCATCAAAAATGGCCGGGTACTTGCCAGAAATATCCCAGGACATGAAGAACGGCGTCCAGTCGATGTAGTCCACCAGCTCGTTGAGGTCATATTCCTCGAACACCCGGATGCCGGTGAAAGCCGGCTTTGGAGGCTGGTAGCCTTCGAAGGAGATGTCGGGGGCGCGATCACGAGCTTCCTTCAGGGAAACCAGCTTGGTGCGGTCACCCCGGTTCTTGCGGCGCTCGCGGATTTCGTCATATTCAGTTCGGGCGGCTTCCACAAACTCGGGCTTCGCATTCTTGCTCAGAAGCTGGGATGCGACGTTCACGCAGCGGGATGCGTCCGACACGTACAGCGCGATGTCGTTCTTGTACTGGGGCTCGATTTTTACCGCGGTATGCGCCTTGGAAGTTGTTGCGCCACCGATCATCAGCGGAATGTTGAAATCGAGTCGTTGCATCTCGCGAGCCACGTGGACCATTTCGTCCAGAGACGGTGTAATCAGACCGCTCAGACCAATAAGGTCGACATCGTGTTCTTTTGCAGCAGCGAGGATCTTGTCGCAGGGCACCATCACACCCAGGTCAATCACCTCATAGTTGTTGCATTGCAGGACCACTCCCACGATGTTCTTGCCGATATCATGGACATCGCCCTTTACCGTGGCCATCAGGATCTTGCCCTTGGCTTTCTGGTCTTCCGTTTTCTCCGCTTCGATGTAGGGAATCAGGTGTGCAACAGCCTGTTTCATGACGCGGGCGCTTTTGACCACCTGGGGCAGGAACATCTTGCCATCGCCGAAGAGGTCTCCGACCACGTTCATGCCATCCATCAATGGGCCTTCAATGACCTCAATGGGATGTGTGGCTCTCTGGCGGCAGGCTTCGGTATCGTCCACGATATAGGTGGTAATGCCTTTGACCAGTGCATGTTCCAGGCGCTTCTCCACCGGCCATTCACGCCAGGCCAGGTCTTCCTCCTGGGTTTTGCCGCCTTTGCCTTTGTAGCGTTCGGCGATCTCAAGGAGCCGGTCGGTGGAATCATCACGGCGGTTCAGGACAACATCTTCCACCAGCTCTTTGAGCTCCGGATCGATTTCATCGTAGATCACCAGTTGGCCGGGGTTCACGATGCCCATGTTCATCCCCGCCTTGATGGCGTGGTAGAGGAACACCGAGTGGATGGCTTCACGGACTACATCATTGCCGCGGAACGAGAAGGACACGTTGCTCACGCCGCCGGAAATTGAGGCGTGGGGCAGGTTTTCCCGAATCCAGCGGGTGGCGTTGATGAAATCCACCGCGTAGTTGTTGTGTTCCTCGATGCCTGTGGCAATGGCAAAGATGTTCGGATCAAAAATGATATCCGCCGGGTTGAAGCCGATGCCGGTCAACACGTCGTAAGAGCGCTTGCAGATCTCGGTCTTGCGCTCGTAGGTGTCTGCCTGGCCCTGTTCGTCAAAGGCCATTACCACCACGGCGGCGCCATAGCGCATGCAATCTCTGGCGCGCTTGACGAACTCCTCTTCGCCTTCCTTGAGACTGATGGAGTTCACAACCGCCTTGCCCTGGATGCAGCGCAATCCTGCTTCGATCACATCCCACTTGGAGGAGTCGATCATGATCGGCACCCGGGAGATATCCGGCTCGGAGGCGACGAGGTTCAGGAAGGTGACCATCACCTCTTTCGACTCCAGCATGCCCTCATCCATGTTGATGTCGATGATCTGGGCACCGTTTTCCACCTGATCACGGGCGACGCTGAGGGCCTCTTCGTATTGCTCTTCCTTGATCAGACGCAGGAAGCGCTTGGAGCCGGTGACGTTGGTCCGCTCACCCACGTTGATAAACAGAACATTGTCGTCGCCTGTGAACGGCTCAAGGCCAGAAAGACGCAACGCTTTCGGGCGTTCGGGAATCTTCCGGGGCGGGTACTTGGACACCGCCTGGGCGATGGCTTCGATGTGATCCGGCCGGGAGCCACAGCAGCCACCGATGATGTTCAGAAAACCGTCACGGGCGAAGCCTTCGATGATCTCGGCCATTTCCTCGGGTGTCTGATCGTATTCACCAAACTCGTTGGGAAGGCCGGCATTCGGGTGGGCGCTGACATAGGTTTCCGCCTTTGCAGACAGCTCTTCCACATAAGGTCGCAGGGCGTCGGCCCCCAGTGCGCAGTTCAGGCCAACGGATATGGGTTTGGCGTGGGCCACCGAATTCCAGAAAGCCTCGGTGGTCTGACCGGAAAGGGTTCGGCCGGAGGCATCGGTAATGGTGCCGGAAATCATGATCGGCAGGGTGATGCCGCTGTCCTCAAAATACTGCTGAGTGGCGTAGATCGCCGCTTTCGCGTTCAGCGTATCGAAAATGGTTTCAATCAGGATCAGGTCGCAGCCGCCTTCGACCAGGCCTCCTACCGCTTCGTAGTAGTTATCGACCAGGGTCTGGAAATCGACATTGCGGTAGCCCGGGTTATTGACATCCGGTGAGATGGAGGCGGTCCGCGATGTCGGCCCGACGGCACCGGCAACAAATCGCGGCTTTTCCGGGTTTTTCGCGGTGTACTCATCCGCGATCTGCCGGGCCAGTTCGGCTGCGGCCACGTTCAGTTCCCTGGCAATCGCTTCCAGCCCATAGTCCGCCTGGGAAAGCTGGGTGGAGTTAAAGGTGTTGGTCTCGATAATGTCTGCGCCGGCGTCCAGGTAGTCCGCGTGGATGTTGCGGAGCAGGGCGGGCTGGGTCAGGTTCAGCAGGTCATTATTGCCCTGAACTTCCCGCTCGTAGTCGGCAAACCGATCGCCACGGAACGCCTTCTCGTCCAGCTTGAGATTCTGGATCATGGTGCCCATGCCGCCATCAAGGATCACGATGCGTTCCTGCAGGGCCTTGTGGAGCTGGTCGAGACGGGTGGTGCGATCGGTCATAGGTTTACTTCCGGATGTCGTTAAAAACGCGGTATTAAAATCAATGGCGCGGGATCATAGCAAAATTGCCCGAGCCCGTCTTAGTACGAATGACGATTATCAATTGCCTACTGCAAATACCTGCCAATACGGGAAATTCATTACCTTCGTAAAGCCCGACTATTTTACTTGGTCTTTCATGTTCCCGCGAACTCCCTTAAAATGAATCCAAACTTTCAAACGGGTTGAAAACATGGCTCAGGTTACTGTGACAGATCCCGCTCGGGATTATCTTGCACAACTTATCGAAAAACAGGACGTGGAAGGCATGGGCGTACGTATCTTCGTGACCCAGCCCGGCACCAAAAACGCCGAAACCTGTCTGGCCTACTGCCCGCCTAACGAAGTAGTACCGACGGACGAGCAGGTAGATCTGGACAAGTTCATCCTGTATCTGGACCACAATTCCGTGCCCTTCCTCGAAGAGGCCTACGTGGATTACTCCAAGGACCAGATGGGTGGGCAGCTCACCATCAAGGCACCAAACGCAAAAGTGCCCAAGATTGATGACGACGCACCTCTGCCGGATCGGGTGAACTACATACTCGCTTCCGAGATCAATCCGAATCTGGCCGCCCATGGCGGCGAGGTGTCCCTTGTGGAGATCGTCGACGAATCCGTGGCCGTGCTGCGTTTCGGTGGCGGTTGCCAGGGTTGCTCGGCAGTCAGCCTGACCCTGAAGCAGGGCGTGGAATCAACCTTGAAAGAGCGGGTTCCGGAAATCACTGCAGTGCGTGATGTGACCGACCACTCCTACACCGAAAACGCCTACTACCAGTAAGTCCTTCCTGCCCGGTTTGCCGCGCCCTGCGGGGCGCGGCATCTATTCGGCCTGCCGCATTACCGCTTTCGCCATGGCTGCTCGGCCAATGTTGTGACATTTCAATTACTTCATCATTTGTCGCATACACAGCAACTGCAGGCAGGTACTATCCTGTCTGTCCGTTAACGGCATTATCACCGCCTAAAAACGGATTACACTCTTCTACCGGGGTCAAACTTGTTCGACGTTGCGCTTCTGTCAGTGCCTCTTATGGCGGCTGTTGTTGGTTGGCTGACCAACTGGCTGGCCATCCAGATGTCCTTCTATCCGGTGCAGTTCATCGGGGTGGGGCTGATAGGGTGGCAGGGCGTTATTCCCCGCAAAGCGGAAAAGATGGCGCATATCTGCATCGACAGGACGCTTCGGCAGTTCGGCGACCTCAACGCTGTCTACCAGAAGCTTGAACCGCAGCGCATCGTTGAGCAGGTGATTTCCCAGGTGACCCCGCGGATGGATGAGTACATCGATGAGGTTATGTACGAAATCCAGCCGGTCCTTTGGGACAACCTTCCGTTATTTGTCAGAAACCGGATTTATCAGTGGGCCCGTGAACAGCTGCCCTCCAGGGTAGAGGAGCTGGTGGAGGACTTTGGTGACGATCTGGACGAGTTGGTCGACCTCAAGGCTCTGCTCAGCCGCGAACTCGAAAAACATCCGGACATGATGAACCGGATTTTCCAGCAAGCCGGTGCGGTGGAGCTTCAGTCTGTGATCAACCGAGGTGCGGTTATCGGAGGCATTCTTGGCGCTCTCCTTGTGCCCTTATGGACCCGCTATCCGGAGCCCTGGCTGCTGCCGCTGGGCGGCTTCGTGGTCGGTTTCGTGACCAACTGGATTGCCATCAACCTGATTTTCGCGCCGCTCAAGCCCCGACGAATCCTGTTTTGGAAGGTTCAGGGTTTGTTTTTGCGCAGGCAGCCAGAAATCAGTGATGTCTGGGCCAGGCTGGTGGCGGAGGAACTGATTACTGTAGAGAAGGTTGCCGACGCCATGATCAACGGCAGCCACGGTGACAGAACCCGTGCGATTATCCAGAAACACCTTCGCCCCTTACTGGACAACTCTGTCATCATGAAGCTGACGGCGCAGGTCACCGTTGGTATGACGGGTTACACCGAGCTCAAGAAAGCCATGAACCAGAAGGCGGTACTGGCTACGCGTGACGTGTTCAGTGACCCGGCTTTTAACCGTGAGCGGGCACCTGTGGTAGCCGAAGTTCTGTCCGGCCAGATGAAAGCGCTGAAACCCGATGAATTCCAGGACATCCTGCGCCCTGCGTTCCGGGAAGAAGAGGTCCAGTTGATGATTGTGGGCGGTATTTTTGGTGCCCTGGCAGGGTTACTCCAGTTCGTTTCCCTGAACTATCTGAATTTCTAGCCGGAATGAATCCCGTTATCGGGAGTACAAGGAGGAAGGCCATGCCTTTTTGGCTAACACTGACAATCCAGATTCTTGCAACCGTTGGCGCCGTGCTTGTCACTCTCTGGGGGTTCTGGCGTTTCGTGGTCCGTCCATACCTCGATGCCAGGGTGGCGGAACTGATTGAGGCCGGCCGGGAAATCGAACCGGCGGTGACTCGCGGTGTAAAAAAGGGTGTGGCAGATACCATCCGGGAACTGCCAGAAAGCGCCCTTGACGGCACCGTTAAAGAATCGACCCGCCAGTTCCTGAAATTTGGCTCTGGCCTGTTTGAGAACGGCCTGAGCAGCTTCCTTGGCAGTGCAGCGGACCTGGAACGCAACAGGCAGAAGGACGGCGCTGCCTCAAAGGACTCTAAAGACAGTTAGTTGGCCTTGGCAGCCCCGCAATCCTGCAGGCGGTCTTTGCAGGGGTGCCGGGAAACAGCTGCATCAGGTAGATGCTGTTCCCCTTATCCTCGCCGAGCGCTTCTTTGACCGCCTTCACAAACAGGCGATTAGAGGGTGGCGACATTTCATGCTCTTTATAAAAAGATCTAAGAAACTTTATGATTTCCCAGTGTTTTTCTGTGAGATCCACGTCGTCCTCGGCAGCGATGGCCGTCGCGACACCTTCGGTCCACGTCTGGGCGTCTTCAAGAAAGCCTTCGTTGTTTCGTTGTGGCATTGCATTACTGACCATGGTTTACCAACTGATTACCCGTTGTGCCTGCAATGAAAGCGTTACCATCTCCGCAAAGTCCACAGAACTGACGTTGCCGCTCAGATCTCCCAGTCCGCGCGCCTCGACGTCCGGAATGAGCGCAAAGACCTTGCTGGCGCCCGGCAGAAGGTTCCCGCGTGCCAGCAACAGCACGCCGTTGCCGGTCAGAAGAAGGCCGTCTTCTGCAGACATCATTTCAACGCACCGCGCGGCCCGGGGATGATCGGGGGATTTGTTCAATATGTGCAATGTCTGGATGTCAGTCATCTGAGCTAACCTGCAAATGCGGTGTGGTCATAGTCAGTGAGGAGATCGGCATCAGCATCTACCAGGGTGACGCCTTCAATCAGCGAATGCTCATCGAGGCCGTAGGCAATACAGGCAGCCCGATCAGCCAGGATCGCGTCCATGCCGAATATCGGTGCTGCAGCGAGATTCTTCTCCACAGACTTCTGTTCAATGCCTCCGGCGTGCTGAGTCTGTCTCAGCCAGTTAACGCCAGGCCCGGTGAATAGCAGGGATGCCGACTGGTCGAAGGCTGCCAGCGAAAACGCCATATCCAGTGCTTCCCGTCCGGTCCACGCGCCGTAGGGAGGCTGGTCAATCATGATCAGTGTGGTCATGGTCAGTCTCCAGCGTGGAAATAAAGCGTGCGCGTGGATTTGATTCGCCCCTCGACCCATTCTCCGAGGCCAGCGATTTCAAACGGGGCCCGAAGATTGGCCGAAGGCAATTCATAGCGTTTCTGTTCGGTTTCGTTGACGAGGCCACGACGCAGCGCGGAGGCAATGCATGCCACACCGGGAATCTTGTGCTGAGTCAGAAACCGGGACCATTCGTCTGGCCAGTGGGTTTCGTCAGACGGCGGCGCGCAGAGCGCAGAGGCCAAATGGACCCCGTCACCGTAGAGGAACACCCGGTCAATCTGATGGCCAGCATCTACCGCTGCCTTCGCAAAGCCGAGAGCAGTCTGGGGCGCCTGAGACGAGTAGGGCGCGCCAGTAATTACCAGGGTAAAGGTTTCGGACATGGTTCCTGTTCGTTATAAGTCTGCAAGACAATGACTTTCAGTTTACCGAAAGCAAAAACCCCGGCAACTGCCGGGGTTTCGAAGCGGCTGATTCAGCCTGGTATCAATCTTCGCCACTGAACGCAGACAGCAGGTGCAGCAGGCTGACGAACAGGTTGTAGATGGATACATACAGACCAACAGTGGCGATGACGTAGTTACGCTCACCACCCTTGATGATCTGGCTGGTCTCGAACAGGATCATGATCGAAGCAAAGATCGTGAAGCCGGCGGACACTGCCAGATGCAGAACAGAGCTCTCCATCAGGAAGGACAGAAGCATGGCACCGATCAGTACAAACGCACCAGCGGTCAGGAAGCTGGACATGAAGCTGAAGTCTTTCTTGGTGATGATGGCCGTGGCAGACAGACCAACAAACGCAACTGCGGTCAGTGTCAGCGCCTGGGCGACAATCGAGGAAGCGCCGGCAGCTACGAAGGCGCCAATGATCGGACCCAGGGTGTATCCCATGAACCCGGTCAGGGCGAAGGTAGTCACGATGCCCCAGGGGCTGTTTTTCAACTTATAGGTTGCGAACAGCAGCCCAATGTATCCCACGATGGTGATCAGGAAGCCCGGGTGGGTTCCGTTCATGTTCAGGAATGCTGTCAGCGCCGAAAAGGCGAGTGTCATGCCAAGCAGCATATAGGTGTTGCGCAACACCTTCATCGCATCATCGCTGATGCCTGTGGTCGCGCGCTCCGTCTGGGGAGTCGAATAGGCTCCCTGAGAGTTCTGAACGCCGAATCGTCTGTCTTCCATTGTCATCTCCGTTTATAACGACTGGATACTGGTTCCCATAATAGTGTCAGATACGCAACTTTCAATCATTTACGACAGGAAAACGTCTTCCGGATTCCATTAAAAACCGTTAATGTTGAAAAATGCGGCGGGTTTTATGCAGAGCGTTGACAGCACAGGCAATTCCGGTATCATGCTCACCGCTGTCGCAATGACGGCGAATGGAAAAACCGGTGGGCTGGCAGAGTGGCTGAATGCAGCGGTCTTGAAAACCGCCGAAGGTTAGTAGCCTTCCCGGGGTTCGAATCCCTGGCCCACCGCCACTTTTCCCTAAAAAACAGTTGGTTGCCGAATAGTAAAAAATCTAACTGCTTTCCTACCTATCAAAAAAAGATCGCTGAAATCCAAGCATGTGTCGATGGCTTATTTGCCGCGATCATAGACTTTCTAGGCTTGGCTTTACCGGGCGAACTAAGCGCCTACACAATCGTTATTTTCACGCCGGCAGTCTTCCCAATCTCACGATTGCACGAAAAACTCTCTAGTTTAACGTCGCCAATATCGTGAAGTCGTGCCGGGTCGTTTGGTTGTGGCTCAGTTTTCAATTCTCAGCCCCACTCGTCCAGTAATTCGTCGAACCTCCTCAGCTCTTCTATTTGAGCGAACTGGATATCGGTGTACAAGAGTTGGTGCTTTTCCTGTAATAGCCTAAACGTTCGCTTGTGCATTCCTACTGGACGCGTTCGATCGCTAGGAGCTGAGTCGTTTGGCCAACCGGTGTAGCTAGATTCGATCGACCTGAGTTTTCGGAACATTCTCTGTAATTTATCTTCCCGCTGGCTTTGGTAGACGATGCCCCAACAATGCCGACAGAGCATCGGATGTGGTCCGTAAAGAATTGCCACCCTTTTTCCGCATTGATTACCTGGGCAGAGAAACCAAGGGCGATACCCGCCAAAATGACAGGGGGTTCGAGCGAGTTTGATCTTTTGGGTAGGAAACCGGCTTTCTTGATCGCTACAAGCGATGTATCTGAGCTCCAGGTATTCCTTGCAGACAACTATGGAAAACACCTCACACTTTTCACCTCTTTCGTGCTTGTGCAGGTTGTAAACTTCACCAGGCTCGAGCCCATCCACTCTTTGAAGTTGTCGAATATCTAGGTCTATGAACTGTTCCGGATAAGGTTTTAACGTTTTCGAGGGTTTTCTGCCGCTGAATATTCCGCCCATCTTTGGCACCTGTTTTTTTCGAAATCAATAGTGAAATTTTCCTGGAGCCCTAATCTTGAGCACCAGGGAAAGTTAGCGAATCCGGCTAGTTTAAAGAGTTTTGAGGTGGTCTCGAATCTACAGTTTGTGATCGATCGCGTTTTCTGGATCCTTGACGGTCACGAAACCATGAAGTGGCTGTGTATTTACGCCATAGAAAGGGTGTTAACTTTCGCGCTCGGTCACCAGCCGTCCATGCTGTCGTTCTGGTCATAAAAGTCATTCCTTCCCAAATCATTAGCTGGGCGGGCTTCAAACCAATCTCGGTCACCACCACCGCTTCCTCGAAAGAGGTCTTGATCGCCAGAAGGTGATCACATGGGCGAGCTTGATATCTGAGCATCTTCGTGGCCATTTGCCGCCTTCTGTGCGCATTTATAGTGTAAAGGGCGTGCAAATGACGGACGTTAAATGATTACATGGAAACGAAGCTCTTGCTGAAATAAGGTACTGTTTTATTGACGAATAGGCAGGCCGAACGAAGGCGCGGAGATCCGAATAACGAAGCGTTCAGATTTTTGCCACCATGAATAGGTCTGTTTAATTGCTGTTATGAGAATAGGAGTTACTAACCATGCCGTTCGGAAAATCAATTCGCATTTTTTTGCCTGAAGCGACTGTTACCGGTATTAGGCATGCGGAGATCATTAATCGAACCGGACAAGCAATCGCTTGCCCCAGAAACCGCCTTGACGCATTAAAGGAATGGCCCGAAACCGATAAGCCAGGAGTGTACTTTTTGTTCGAGGCTAGGTTGGGCGATTCAAAGCCTATGGCATATATCGGAGAGTCAGAGAATGTTGCAGAGCGGTTGCTCTCGCATGATCGAAAGAAGGAATTTTGGAATGAGGTCGTCATCTTTGCGAATAAAGATGACAATCTGAGCAAGTCGCATATCAAATATCTTGAATCACGGCTTGAGTCACTAGCCAAAAAAGCAGATCGGTATCAGCTAGAGAATGGTAATTCTCCAACGCAGTCGAGTTTGTCTCGTTCCGAGAGGGAGGCTATGGAAGAACTGTTGGAAGATATTCGTTTGTTTCTCGGCACTCTCGGATATCCAATTTTGGAACCGTTAATCCAGTCTTCTACGACTCAACTAACAAACGCCCCAGCGCCTGCACCTGAGTCACCTTCAAATGAAGAGTTTACGTTCACTGTGCATAAACTCGTGGCTAGGGGCGTTCAAACAGATGAAGGGTTTGTTTTGAAAAAGGGTTCTACTGCTTCCAAGACAAACACCGACAGTCTTAGCACCAAGCTCGTGAAGTTAAAAGAGCAGCTGATTGCGGATGGGCGGCTAATAACTGAGGATGACTGTAGTGGTCAACTAATCCCGGACAGTATTTTAAGGTTTTCCTCAGCGGCAACGGGAGAAATACCACCGTTGAACGTGTGAGGTCGTTGCCGGTTGTAGTAGTCCATCAGATAGCCACCAACATCTTTTTTGGCCTCAGGCAGGTTCCGATATCCCAAGGCCGGTATCCACTCAGATTTCAGGCTCCTGAACAGCCTCTCCATCGGTGCGTTGTCCCAGCAGTTGCCACGTCGGCTCATGCTTTGTGTCATTCGATAGCGCCATAGTCTCTGACGGAACTTACGGCTTGCATACTGGCTTCCCTGGTCCGAATGGAACATAACTTTCTCTGGGTGACCGCGCAGTTCCCAGGCGTGGTCCAGAGCTTTGACGACCAGATCTGCATCCGGACTGGATGACAACGCCCAACCAACAACGCGGCGAGCATACAGATCCAGCACGACAGCCAGATAACTCCACCGCTGGCCGCTCCAGACGTAGGTGATGTCACCACACCAAGCCTGATTGGGCCGGTCTACCGTGAACTCGCGGGCCAGGTGGTTCGGGATATCCGGTCGTTCGACCGTGGCCTGCTTGTAAGCGTGAGGGCCTGGCTGCTTACAGATCAGCCCCAACTCGCTCATCAGACGTCGAACCTTGAAGCGCCCGACGACAATGCCTTCTTCGCTGAGTAAGCCCTTTATTGTCCGGCTGCCGGCAGAGCTGCGGCTCTTCGTGAACAGCCGGTTTACCTGGGCCTTCAGGGCCAGACGCTCAACATCCACACGGTTCCGCCGTTGGCGGTATTCGTAGTAACTAGAACGACTGATATCAAACGCATTGCAGACCATTTCAACAGGTATTCGCTCACTCAACTGGTCTATCAGCGCGTACGATTCATGTCGTCCGACATCAAGAGAGCGGTAGCCTTTTTTAGTATGTCTTTCTCCTGTTCAAGGCGCTTGCAGCGGGCTTCCAGCTCCTGAATACGGCGCTGCTCCGGGGTTAACGCCTTGCCCTTCGGGGTGACACCGTCACGCTCCTCGGTCAATTGGTTAACCCAGCGCCGGATAGCACTTTCACCAATTCCCAGAGACACGCTCGCCTGGGGAATCGTGTAACCTTGATCCAGCACCAAGCTGGCTGCTTCCTGTTTGAACTCAGGAGAAAAAGAACGTCGCTTTCTGGTCATCAGACACCTCGTTTATGGTGGCGATATTACCACCTACGTTGGTGTCCGGAATCATTGAACCACTACAGACCATCTTCGACTCACTGAAGACGTTCTTATGAGCTCATCCAGTTATGCTGCCGCGCTTATTGCGGGTACCGCACGGAGCGGCCCGCAAAGTTGGTACTCTGATAATGGAAAGACCCTCAAGGAACTAGAAGATCAAGCTGCTGAAGAGTCGTAGGTTATATCAAGCAGCTCTTAACAACGAGCTCAAGCCGACCGGTACTAAGCTGGCCCCCGTATCGGGGGCGTAGCCCAAGCGTAGAGTTTCAGGGAGAGGTGTGGTGCATTACGCAAAATCCAAGCGTGGCGAGAAAAAATCGATATGTAATCTCTGCCGAGAAGAAAAGGCTCTTTCTTGGGATCATGTTCCACCAAAAGGTGGCATAGATATTGGTCCGGTTGAGATGGAAACAGTTTTTGAGATTATGGCCGGAGACCGTGAAAGGCCGAAGCTAAGAGAGTCGCAAAATGGTGTCAAGTACCGCACCATTTGCTGTGAATGCAATTCATACTTGGGACTTGAGTATGACCCCGTAATCAACGATTTTGCTACGTCCGTTGGGCGCTACCTAAAATCGGGCATTGCACTTCCAGAGCAAATTTCGCACAAGGTGAAGCCCCAGAGGTTAATGAAGGCTTTGCTTGGGCACGTCATTGCGGCCAAGGTTGAGATTGAAGACACGGTTTTTGACCGAACCGCAAGGGAATATGTTCTAGACCCGAGCACGCCGCTTCCTGAAGACATCCACATATTTTATTGGGTTTACCCTTACGCCACGTCAGTAACGATCAGAGACTTCGGCATGTTTGTTCCCAGGGGCACGTTCGAAAAACCTGCCGTGTTCCAATTGCTCAAGTACTACCCAGTGGCTTATTTGTGCAGTACCCAGCCAGCGTATGCTGGGCTACCTGCTTTATCTTGGTATCGTGATGCTGGGTTGGATACCGAAATTGAGATCCCAATAGATTTGAAGCGGGTGGCAGATCCATACTGGCCTGAAGCACCAAATGACGAAGACAACAACGTTTTCTTTGGAGGGCAGAGTGCTGCAGCGGCAGTTCATGCTCGGCCCAGGAGCATCAAAACTTAACAATCGGCTGCACCGCGAACACGATTTTCCGCCGCTTCTCGGCTCCAATTCGTCGCGTGAGCCGGGCGTTGGGTAATAGAGGGAATATGTTTACAACTGTAGATAAGGTGAAAAACTGTAAGCGACCGGTAATCCCATCTTGAGTCAGACGTTGCCTTCGTGAAGATAGTGTCCAGTGGGTTCTACCCCGTTACTGCGGACATTCCTAAAAAGAGGCACACTGTGCCAAAGGAGTGTTCATGTCCAGACGCAGAAAATATAGCCCAGAGTTCAAACGCGAAGCCATCGCCTTAACCCGGCAACCCGGTGTGAGTTGTCGCCAGGTAGCCTTAGAGATCGGCATCAATCCCAACCTGTTATCCCGGTGGCGCAGAGAAGCGGATGAGGAAACGGATAAGGCCTTTAAAGGCTCTGGTTCCCCCAGAGACGAAGAGGTTGCCCGCCTCAAGCGAGAATTGGCCCGCGTGAAGAAGGAGCGTGATTTTTTGCGCGAAGCGGCAGTGTTCTTCGCAAAGGAGTCGTCCTGAGGTATCAGGCGATTCAACGTTGTCGCAATACTTTCCCAATACGTCTTATGTGCCGATGCCTGAAGGTGTCGGCCAGCGGTTATTACGCTTGGGTCTCTCGCCCTGAGTCCGCCAGGTCAAAGGCGAATCAGCACTTGCTGTCACGCATCAGAGAGATTCATGACGATAGCGGGGGCATGATTGGCTCACCCCGTATGCATGAGGATCTGGTTGCTGAGGGAGCCTCAACCAGCCTGAACCGCGTCGCGCGATTGATGGCCAAACACGGCATTCAGGGGTGGCCACGCAAGAAGCGCGGACGCTTGGGACGTCAATCTTATCGACCACCGGGAATCCGGAATCATCTGGAACGGGATTTCTCCGCTCTGGAGCCAGACACCAAATGGGTGACGGATATAACAGAGATCCCGACGCAGGAAGGAAAGCTCTTTCTCTGCGTGGTTCTCGACCTGTTCAGCAAGCTGATCGTTGGCTGGTCGATGCATCACCGACAGGATCGGCATATGGTAATCAGAGCGGTTGAGATGGCCGTTTGGCAGCGCCAGGGGAAAGTTCCGGTGATATTGCATTCAGATCGAGGCAGTCAATTCACCAGCGGTGATTACCAGCGCTATCTCGGCAGCAACCGACTGGTGAGCAGCATGAGCGCGGTCGGTCATTGTGGTGATAATGCGGCCTGCGAGGGGTTCTTCGGCATGCTCAAGCGTGAGCGAATTCACCACCGGCGCTACCGAACCCAAAATGAAGCACGAGCTGATGTCTTCGATTACATTGAGCGGTTCCATAATCCTAGGATGCGACGTAGAGTTGCTGCTCAGGACAGAAAACTGTTCGCCGTTTTAAAACCGTCCGTGGAAACGGGGTAGAACCCCTGGCCCACCGCCATTTTTCCTCTTACCTTTCTTTCTTCCGAATCTCCTGTTCCCCACGTGATATTTCCCGTCATAACGACGTGGTTATCCCTACTTGGTTTGAAGCCAGTTAACCCTCATTATCCTTGCACAGAGACTATGAGAGGGTGTTATGGGCGAATTTCAGAATCATCAAACATCTGATACCGGTTCGGCCGAACGCCGGAACCGCAAGTTTTCCGTGTCCGCAAATCGGGGCAGGGCGAGCCATAAGGTGCGTTATGTGGAGGCTGGCGGCGCCGCCGTTGATACGGGCGAATGCACGTTCTGTCAGTCTGTACCGGATCTTTCAGAGGGCTTTGAAGGCAAGGAGGGAAACCGGGGCAGCTGACGCAGCCCCGGCTATAACTCGGGGGCGGATCAGAGATCCCGGCCCGGATAGATTGCTTCTTTCTGCTCGGCTGCCCGCTGCTGGCGAGCTGCCAGAGCCTCTGGCTCGTTCTTTGGCACCTGCCAGCCTTCCAGATTTTCCTCGATCAGTTTTACCAGGGCTTCGATGTGCCCGGGTGTGGCGTTCAGCGCTGTGATGTAGCTGAACCCTTCACCGCCGGCCTCCATGAAGTACTCACGGTTTTCTTCGTCGATTTCCTCAATGGTTTCGAGGCAATCGGATGAAAAGCCGGGGCAGAATACGTCGATGGATTTGACGCCTTTGCCTGGCAGGGACTTCAGGGTTTCATCCGTGTAGGGCTTGAGCCACTCTTCCTTGCCAAAGCGGGATTGGAACGTGGTCATGTAGTCCTCTTTGCTCAGGCCCAGCCGCTCAGCCAGCAGGCGAGACGTTTTGTGGCACTCGCAGTGATAAGGATCGCCCTTGGTCAGGTACTTGAGCGGCACGCCATGGTAGGAAAATACCAGCTTCTGGTTGCGTCCATGGTTGGCCCAGTGCGCCTCGATATGGCGCGCCATGGCTTCAATGTACGGAGGATAATCCGGGTAGTGAGAAATGAAACGGAAATCGGGCAGCCAGCGCCGTTTCGAGAAATCCTTGGCAATGGCATCGAAGGTGGAGGCCGAGGTCGACGCGGAGTATTGGGGGTAAAGTGGCAGAACCAGCAGTTTCCGTACGCCCTGTTCCTGCATCTCATCAAGAACCCGGGAAATTGAGGGGTTGCCGTAGCGCATCGCAAAGCCGACGACCACGTTAGGGCCGTACTTGCGCTTGAGTGCCTCTCGGATACCCTCAGCCTGCTTTGCAGTGTGCAGCAGCAGGGGAGAGCCCTCCGGCTGCCAGACGCTTGAGTAAGCCTCTGCGCTTCGCTTGGGACGAATTCTCAGGATCACACCGTGAAGGATCAGCCACCAGAGCGGCCGCGGCAATTCGACCACCCGGGGGTCCGAGAGAAATTCAGCCAGGTAGCGACGGAGGGCCGAGGTTGTTGGCGCATCCGGTGTCCCCAGGTTGGTAACCAGCACTCCCAATCGGTCAGACTGGTTGTGGCTGAAATTCTCTGAACCTTTGTATTGCATGCGGTAGATCCTGAACGTTGGTTAGGCGGTGGCAGTGTCAGCCTTTGTCGGCGGCCTGCTGCGCCATTCTTGGTGCAAGGCCGGAAATGTCGTAACCGGCGTTGCGTGCTTTGGTAAAAATCTCATCGGCTGATGTGTTTCTGGCCGCGCTCAGAGCCCAGAGCACGGTGCAGCGGGTCCCGGAACGACAGAATGCCAGTACGGGTTTTTCGGCGTCCCGGATCATCGGCGCGAAGCGGTTTACGTCGTCGTCAGTGATGTTTCCCGACTCCACCGGCATGTATACCCACTCAAGGCCCTGTTCCCTGGCGGCGGCTTCAATATCCGCCATGGCAGGCTGGCCCGGCTCTTCGTGGTCAGGGCGATTTGCTACGAGAGTCTTGAACCCCAGCTTCGCGGCTTCTGCCACGTCTTCAATGGAAATCTGCGGGGCTACCGAAATGTTGTCGTCGATTTTTCTGATATCCATGGATGTCGTTCTCCGAATCGGGTGGTGGAGCTGCCGCCATGATCGCACAGCCCCCGGGCTGTGTCAGAATGGCGGCGGGTAAATTTACAGAAAATACTTACACTTTCGCACGGTTGCGCTCAATGACTTCGAAAATGCCCATGCCCGCAACCATGGCCGCAACAAACACCGTCGCCTTGGTTTCACCGGCACCGAGCGCGACCAGTCCCGGCCCGGGGCAGAAGCCGGCGATACCCCAGCCAACGCCGAACATAAGACCCCCGAGTACCAATCGTTTATCGATATGGGCACTGGTGGGCATTTTCATGTGGAACCCGAGGAAGGAAAGGGTGCGCTTGCGGGCAACAGCAAACGCGACCACACCCACCATGATGGCGCCGCCCATCACAAACGCCAGTGAAGGATCCCAAAGGCCTGCGATATCAAGGAAGCCGAGCACCTTTTCAGGATTGGCCATGCCGGAAACGATAAGCCCCATTCCGAAGACAAGGCCAGCAAACAGAGAAGCAAGAGAAAATTTCATGGCGTCACACCCCCATCAGGTGACGAATCACGTACACGGTGACAAATCCGGCAGCCATGAAGCTCATCGTGACTGCCAGCGAGCGCAGCGATAGGCGGGACAGACCGCAAACCCCGTGTCCACTGGTACAGCCGGAACCATATCGGGTGCCGATCCCCACCAACAGCCCCGCAACAATGAGCGCGGGATAGCCGGCCTCGATTTCGATAGGGGGAAGCTCTGTAGCCAGTACCCAGACTGCCGGTGCACCAATCAGTCCGGCAAGGAACGCCACGCGCCAGGCAATATCGCCTTTTGCCGGTGAAAGAAGTCCGCCAAGAATGCCACTGATGCCTGCAATCCGCCCGTTGAGAAGCAGAAAGCTGGCGGCAGCTATGCCCACCAGTATGCCACCCGCCAACGCTGACCAGGGGGTGAAGTTACTCCACGCAATTTCAATCATCTGATACTCCGAATTTTATAGACTTTCATTTTGGAATAAGCATATATCTTGGGGCAATAATAACAAAAAAAAGCCCGGCAAAGGATGCCGGGCAGAGGCGTGCGAGTAGTATCCATGAAAGACTTCCAGACAAACCGGCATCAGCAGGGACGCCGGTATTGGGAAGTATTGACTATATTTTGAACACTTCAAGCGAGACTCACTTTCGTTTGAAAACATTTTTTCATATCGGATGCGTCTTTATACTGCCGCCTTTCGTTGCGCGGGTTCCAGGCCGACTGAAATCCGGGCCAAGCTGTAATACAATGGCGGTTAGAAAGAACTATCCGCACTCCCGAGGTTGTACATGTCTGACGAGAACGACAATAAGCCGGAGAATGATCCGCAACTGGCGGCAAAAATCAAGGGTTCAGCCCGCCAGATCTGGCTGGCCGGGTTGGGCGCCTATACCAAAGCCGAGGAAGATACTGGCCGTTTCTTCGAGCGTCTTGTGCAGGAAGGTGAGCAGCTCGAGAACAAAACCCGGGGCGTCGTCGAAAAGCAGATCAAGTCCGTGGAAGATCGGGTTGAAGGGGTTCGGGAGCGAGCCACTGGCACCTGGGATCGGCTTGAGCACATGTTTGATGAACGGGTGTCCGGTGCCCTGAGACGTCTGGGCATACATCGCCGTGAAGAAATCGAATCTATGGAGCGGCGTATTGAAGCCCTTGAATCAGAACTTGCCCGCCTGCGGAAACGTGCCGGTGACGACGAAGAATAACGTTACGGCTCAGAGATAATCCCGGCTCATCAGCCGGGCTTCCTCCCGGTCGGCCGGCGCAAGGTAGGGCAGCACCAGGTGCATCATCTGGTAAACACCCCGCCCCGGATCCACTGCCTCCCGGTCATCCAGGTGAGAGAGCGTATCGAAAGCACTCCAATAACAGGCGGTTAGCGTCAACTGCTCACAAAGAGAATCAAGCTCTTCCTGCTCAATCGCCATAATGCCCTGGCGTCGAAAGCTCTCGCAAATCGTCTTGAAAGCCAGTCTTTTCTTTTTCTGGATGCGCTTGAATCGTACCTGCAGCTGATCGTACCGGGACAACACGTTCACCAGATCCTGATAGAGGAACCGGTAGCGGGCTACGGTCTCGAACAGCAGGTGCAGAAAGAACCCCTGCTGGTCGAGGCTGATGTCGGCGTCTTCCGGAACCGCCAACAAGTCGACCATGTCGTGTTCGTACTGATCGAAGATTTCCTCGACAATATCGCCTTTGCTCTTGAAGTGGTAATAGAGGTTACCCGGGCTGATATCCATCTCATCAGAGATCAGCAGGGTGGTGACATTGGGTTCGCCGACGGTGTTAAACAGCGCCAGGCTGGTCTGGAGTATACGGTCGCGGGTTTTGATTTTTTTCATATCGCGCCGGGCCAGCCCCTAGAGCTCGAAGCTCGCCCAGACCGGACAGTGGTCGGACGGCCTTTCCATGGCTCGAATGTCGTAGGAAACACCCGCTTTCCGGGCTTTGGGCAGCAGGCTGTCACTGGCCATGATCAGATCAATCCGCAGACCACGCTTGGGGTCTCGCTCGAAACCCTTGCTGCGGTAGTCAAACCAGCTGAAAGTGTCCGCTTCATCAGGATGAAGGTGCCGGAACACATCGGTATAACCGCGAGACTCGACCTGGCCCAGCCATTCCCGTTCCTCCGGGAGGAAAGAGCATTTACCGGTTCGTAGCCAGCGTTTGGCGTTGTCGGCGCCAATGCCAATGTCTTTATCGGTTGGAGAGATGTTCATATCCCCCATCACCACCACGTAGCCGCCCGCTTTCTTGAGCTCGTCCAGGTAACGCATCAGATCCCCGTAGAACTTCTCCTTGGCAGGAAACTTCACCGGATGGTCACGGCTTTCACCCTGGGGAAAATAGCCGTTGATCACCGTCAGCTTTTCGCCATTGACCGTGAAATGGCCGGTAATCAGCCTGCGCTGGGAATCCTCACCATCCCACGGGTAGCCTTTGACAACCTCCTCCGGCTCCGCTTTTGAGAGCAGGGCAACGCCATAGTGGGTTTTTTGCCCGTGGAAATGCACGTGGTAGCCAAGGTCCCGGATTGCTTCTACCGGAAAGTCGTCGTCCTGAACCTTGGTTTCCTGAAGGCCGATAAAATCCGGTGCGAGGGCGTCTATTACGGCTTCAAGCTGGTGCAGGCGGGTGCGGATACTGTTGACGTTGAAAGAGACGAACATCATTTCAAAATACTCTCCGGCGTTGATTCCCGTCGGAGTTTACCATACTGACCCCCGGGGTCTGCCTTGGCAGGGGCGACAGTTTCAGGGGGTCAGTTCACAATCCGGGGTGGTATTCACTTTATAGCGGATATGGGCGGTGTAGTTTTCATCCTGGTTTTTCCGGATATTGGTGAGGCCCAGATAGTCGGAAAGGGCACCCGAGTTGCTGTAACCCAGCACGATGGGGTCGACCAGGAAACGCAGCACCATGCCGGTAGGGCGTATCTGTACGACATGGTCAGCATTCACCCGGTCGTTCTCGACCCGTTCCAGAACGAAACCATAATGCTCGCCCCGGGTAGGTCCAAGAAACCGGAATTCAACCGGCTCGCCAGCCACAACACTCTGCCAATTCTGACGTACGAAGTTATCGAACCCGGCATCCACAACGGTAGTTTCCGGGTATGTCACCTCGAATTGCTCTGAATCGCCGCCTGGCGTCTGCCAGTCGATCACCAAAGTGTCGGGTGCAGGGTAGGTGATCTGCATTTCTTCACTGAATGTCGGCTGAACGAAGTCTACGGACGGACGCAGTACTGAAACCTCGTATTCAAGGTCTTTGCGGGCGAATGACTCGTCCGCGTCCGGTTTGAAGTAGGTCACCTCGTGTTGCCGGGGCCGGAATACGCCTTCCTCACAGGTACCATCAACGGAATGGCGCTCTTCGTAAATGACGTTGCCGTCTCCCGTGCTTGCGGTACCGATGAAACTGAAATCTGCGGCCGCGGCCGGCCCTGCGACTGCCAACAGCGCCACGTAAACTGACCAGGTAGCGCGTTTCATCGAACCAGCTCCGGGTAAAGCGTTTTGCGGGCGAAAAGCAGCAGCGGGAAGACAACCAGCCAGCCAAACCCGAGTGCAATCAGCGATGGCAGCAAGTCTGGCAGCTGCACTGCACCGAGCTGGCTCGCCGACCAATAGGCGAAGGGGCCGGCAAAGGGCGCAAGTACGAAGGGCAGCCAGGCTTTCTTGCTGATCCAGTCGAGGGAATGGCTCAGAGTCGTCATGAAGATGGCCCAGATGGCGACAAGCCAAGGGGGAGTGAGCATCACTTGTCCGGAGCCGTCATCCAGAATGCCGGTCCGGAACCAGATGCCGTCCAGAACTGAGCCGACGACGGTTCCCAGGCCGATGAACTGAAGCTCGGTCATCCGGTTCTGGCTGACCAGGACAAAATGCAGCACCAGAAATATCACCACGATCCCGGCGCCGATCAGCCCGGGATAAAACACGCAGGCAAACCAGCCTGCCTGGAACAGCAGGAAATTAAGAACGTTACGGGCAGTTTCGGAGGCGATCATACGCTCAAGATGTTCTCGCGTTTGTTGCCGGGCTTGGCGAACACCAGCTGCGCAACGCCAATGGCCCGCTCGCTGAAGCCCGCTTCACAATAGGCAAAGTAAAAGTGCCACAGGCGCCGGAATCCTTCGTCGTAACCCATCGACTCCAGCTTGTCCCGCTGGGCCATGAACCGGTCGCACCAGTCGTGAAGGGTCCTGGCATAGTGGAAGCCGGTATCCTCGGCATGGGTGAGTACCAGCTTGCTTTCTTTTCGAACCGATTCGAGGATGGCTCCGAAAGAGGGAATAAAGCTCCCCGGGAAGATAAATCGCTGGATAAAATCAACGTTTTTCAAAGCTCTCTGGTACCGCTGCTCCGGCATGTTAATGGCCTGCACCAGAGCCAACCCGTCGGGCTTCAACAGGGCGTTAATTTGGGAGAAATAGCTGTTGAGAAACTGAGGGCCAACGGCTTCAATCATCTCGATGGAAACAAGTTTGTCGAATTGCCCCTCGAGGTCCCGGTAATCGTCAAACAGTAGGGTAATCTGGTCCTCCAGCCCCTCTTTCTGGACCCGTTCTTTCGCGAGCTCCAGCTGCTCTCTGGAAATGGTCGTCGTGGTGACATGACAGCCATAGTGTTTGGCGGCATGGATCGCAAAGCCGCCCCAGCCGGTGCCGATTTCAATCACCTTGTCCCCGGGCTGGAGGTCCAGCTTCCGGCAGATGGTGTCCAGTTTGTGCACAGCCGCTTCTTCAAGGCTCGATTCGGCGCTGGGATAGATCGCCGACGAGTACATCATGGTTGGGTCGAGGAAGGTCTCGAACAGGTCGTTACCCAGATCGTAATGGGCGCTGATGTTTTTCCGGGAGCCTTCTTTAGTATTACGGTTCAGCCAGTGCAGGCCTTTCAGGGCAGGTTTGGTAACCCAGCTGAACCGGTCTTCAAACTCATTCATACGGTCGACGTTGCGGGTAAAGAAGCGGAGCAGGGCAACCAGATCGGGCGTCGACCAGTCCCCGGCAACGTACGCTTCTGCTGCGCCAACGCTTCCGCCCGTCAGCAGGTCCCGCCAGGTGCTGTGATCGTGGATAATCAGCTCTGCCGGCTGGTACTGGCTATTGCCGTCTCCGAATACAAGGTCTTCAAACCCGGATTCCTTCACCGTCAACTGGCCTTCGCCCAGTAAGCGGAGCTGCTGAATCACCAGGGTCCTCGCAAACCGGCTGAGCGCCGGAAGGCTGCCAGAGTCGGATGACGTGTTTTCAACCGAAGTATTCAGGTTCTCCATGAGCTTACCCTTCCACGAATCTTGTCATTGGTCTCGGAGCTGGTGACATCCAGCCCGGAATCATCATGCCCACGGCGGTAGGCGGTATCGTCTTCGGAAAGCTTGTCCGGGTGGGTATAGAACGGCGCACCTTTGAGCTTGAGGCGCAGGGCGTGCCAGTAAATACCTGCCACAACCTTGAATGCCTCGAGCGGAAACTTTCGAAGACTTCTGTGCACATCTTTACGAGTGAGAGGGGTACGTTGGACTACCAGAGTGGCATCAAAATGCTTGCGGCCCTCTTCCAGAACATTCATGTGAATTCTCAGATCAGGGCCCCGGAAACTGAATGTCCACTCGTAGTGCTGGTTCATGCCGTTGAACGGCGACACGTGAAAGCGTTTGCTAAAACCAAACTGTTCGGTGCGCCAGCCCGCCTGGTTCGGCTCTGCGCCGGTCGTCTCCAGGCAATAGGCATGACGGTCATGCCACGGGGTGTTGGTAATCTGGGCAACGATGACCTTTGGAACCACGCCATCCGCCGGGCACTCGCCGGCGCGGTAGCAGAAATAGAAGCTGACCGGATTGAACACGTAACCAAAGTAGCGCGGATGAGTAATCAGCTCGACTTCTCCATCCGGACGCCAGCCGGTGGCCCGTTCCACGTGGTCACGCACAGCCCCGGACAGGTCGCCTGTCTCCGGACGGAAGTAGTCCCTGCGCTTCAGAGACATCCAGTTGAAACGTTCCAGGGAAAATAGCGGGCTGATATCGGAAACCTGGTTCCACTCGTCGGTGTCCAGGGCCAGCATGCCGGTGCTGTAGCTGAATTCGTGTTGCACCGGGTACTTCCGCCTGTGCCGGACAGTACCCTCCAGCCATTGGCTGTTCACGGTCAAAGCTCCACCCCGAACGCTTCGGTGACCCGCAACGCGCTGCGAACGCCATCTTCGTGGAATCCGTTGAACCAGTAAGCACCGCAGAAATGGGTTCGATTTTGGTTACCGATTTCGTCGTAGCGTTCCTGGGCTGCCACCGCGTCCAGTGTGAATACCGGATGGGCGTATTCGAAGCGCTTGATCACCTTTTCGGGGTCGATATCTCGGCTGCGATTGAGGGTCACACAGAAGGTTTCCGGGGCATCATGGAAGTTCTGTAGTATGTTCATGTTGTAGGTGACAGAAACCGGTTCAGTACTGTGGGTCGGAATAAAGTAGTTCCAGGCAGCCCATGCCCGGCGATTGTCCGGCAACACGCTGCTGTCTGTATGGAGCACGACATCGTTGTTCTGATAGGCCATGGCTCCGAGTATGTCCCGTTCCTTGTCGGTCGCGTCAGCGAGCATGGCAAGGGCCTGGTCGCTGTGGCAGCCAAAAATCACCTGGTCAAAGTGGTGTTCTTCGCCCCTGACAGTCACGGTTACACCGTCCTCATGGCGGACAACCCTGTCGACAGGGCTGTTCAGGTGCATGCCATCACCCAGCCGTTCCATCATCTTCTTCACGTACTGGGCAGACCCACCGGAAATCACCCGCCAGGTCGGGCGGTCATCCACAGACAGCATGCCGTGATTGTTGAAAAACTGCAGGAAGAACCGGATTGGAAACTGTTCCAGCACGATTTCCGGTGCTGACCAGATCGCCGCACCCATCGGAACAATGTAGTAGTTCCTGAAATAGCGGGAGTACCCGTTCCGGTTCAGGTATTCCCCCAGTGTTTCTTCGTTATTGATATTGCCGGCTTCAAGGTCTGCACGGGTTTCCTTGTTAAAGCGCAGAATCTCCCTCACCATTTTCAGGAACGGCAGGTTGAAAAGATTCTTTCGCTGGGCAAACAGGGTATTCAGGCTGGTGCCGTTATACTGCAGGCCGGTGCTGCTGCAGTCCACGCTGAAGCTCATGTCGCTGACTTCCGATGGAACTCCCAGCCGCTCCATCAGTTTGATGAAATTCGGGTAGGTCCAGTCGTTGAATACGATGAAGCCGGTATTCACCGGCCAGGTCCGGCCACCGGCTTCGACCTGTTCGGTGTTTGTGTGACCGCCGGCATAGTCACCCGCTTCAAAAACCTGAACATCGTGTTTCTCGGCCAAAAGCCAGGCAGCCGTGAGGCCGGAAACGCCGGCCCCAATGACAGCAATCCGCTGACGCTCACTACTCATCCATTATTTTCCTGTTCGGTGTTGCTTTTACGGGCCATAGAGGCCGACATACGGTCGATCAAGGGCTGGGGAAGGGCGCCCAGCGCTTTCAACATCCAGGTGAAGCGCTTGGGGAATGCAATCTCGTTCTTGCCACGCGCAAGACCACTGACAATGCGCTCCGCCGCATCCTCTGCAGAAACCAGAAAAGGCATTGGAAAATCGTTCCGATCGGTCAATGGTGTCTTGACGAATCCGGGGGAAACCACCACTACGTCGATCCCTTCGGCGTCAAGGTCTGCCCGGAGTGCATGGGCAAAATAGGTCAGCGCCGCCTTGGAAGCGCCGTAGCCTTCAGCCCGGCCGAAAGGGAACCACCAGGCGGAAGAGCTGACGATCACGAGGGTCGCCGGCTGGCCTTTAGCCCGGCTGCGCCTGAGGGCAGGCAGAGCAATATCGAGACATCGCGCCGTGCCAATCACATTGGTGTGAATGTTCTTCTCGATAACGTCACTGTTGTAGTGCGCTATCTCCAGATATTCACAGGTGCCAGCGTTCAGTATCACCATGTTCAGGTCGCCGTGATTTTCCAGCGTACCTGCGATGGTCTGGAGATCTTCTTTGCTGGTGGTGTCTGCGGCCGCCGGTATAATACGGTCTGGCGCTGCGGAGGCCAGTTCTTCGAGAGCCCCCTGTCGGCGGCCGGTAATCACAAGCCGGTGACCACCGCGTGCCAGTGCACGGGTAACGGATTCGCCAATGCCTGAACTGGCGCCGGTAATCCAGATATTCGAGGTTTCCTGAAGTCGATCACTCATCCTGCCTGATCCTTGATCCAGCGAATGGCCCTGCCAATCAGCGGCAGGTTTTCGTAGAGCATTTCCCCGGCGTCAAAGTAATCACGGTGGTAGCACACCATCCCGTCCCGGATTTCGAGGTGGCTGATGCCCTGCACCTGGACTTCACGCCCCTTGCGAAGGCGCTTGTGACGAAGGTGCATAACCCAAGGCAAGGCGGCAAACTCACCGTGAACCACGGCTTCACCGAATTCAAAGCGACAGGAGATGACGTTCGCATAAGCCCCGGCGAAATAGTGGGTCAGCTCATCCAGGCCCGATACGGTGCTCAGTGGGTCCTGGAACCGGATATCCTCGCTGTAGACCCGGGAGAGCTTGTTCAGATTACCCTTGTCGAGTTCGTTGAACAGCGCTCTGAAATTATCGAGCGTTGCCGGCACCGCCGAATTACGCGTACCTACTTCGATCTTTGAGGCGGTTGTCATTGCCTGCTCCTCCTCATTTTATCCAGTTCGCGTGTTTCTTCCTGAATGTGCTTGGGTATCGGGTTGAGCTCCCAGATGATGCCAAGCTTCGACATCAGCCATAGCCCATACCAGGTGATGTCAATTTCATACCACCGGAACCCCTGACGAACAGATTGCGGCCAGCGGTGGTGATTGTTGTGCCATCCCTCGCCCAGGGTAAGTAGGGCGAGCCAGAAGTTGTTCCGGCTGTCGTCCGACGTTTCAAATCGGCGCTTGCCCCACACATGGGACAAAGAGTTGATGGATACCGTGGCGTGAAACAGCACGACGGTCGAAATGAAGAATCCCCAGACAAGCATCTGCAGACCGTTGGTCCCCAACCCCGGAGCCCACGCGGCCAACGCCTCGCCCAGCCCGTAAATACCAACGGCGGCGAGAGCCGGTACCAGAGCGTCAAACCGGTTAATCAGCCTGAGTTCCGGGAATTTCAGCCAGTCCCGAATCCGACGTTCGTCGGTCGCAAAGCCGGCGTCACAGGTGAACCACCCCATGTGGGACCACCAAAATCCGCCCTGATGGGGCGAGTGCAGGTCCTGAACATCATCGGAGTGCTGATGATGATGGCGGTGGTGGGCAGCCCACCAGAGCGGGCCGCGTTGGGCCGCACTGGCGCCGAGCACCGCGAATACAAACTGGGCAGGCCGGCTGGTCTTGAACGTCTTGTGGGCAAAATAACGATGGTAGAATCCGGTAATCGCAAACATCCGCACGAGGAAGAAAGCAATCGCGAATCCGATGGCGAATGCGCTTACGCCGGTGTAAAACGCCAGAAGGCAAGCCAGATGGAGCGCAATGAACGGAATAACGCGTAAAAAATTGAATGATCGGGACGTGGTGTCTATGTGATCCGAACCTGCTTCGGAATCGAACCACCTCAGAATGTTTGTAAGCCAATGTTGCATTCGGGTCATACCCTGATTGCCCTTTCTCTTTAATGGAATCTTGATCGCACACTCAGTCTTGATGCCGCTGGTGTTTCATGGAGAGTAGTACGATCTCACTACTGTAATTGGATGCACGATAAACCATGTTTAATCAAACCTTTGATTCGTCACTTATACGCCGTATCGCCATTGTCGGTTCAGGCCTCTCCGGGCTGACCGCCGCTATCCAGCTGCGCGGTCTCGGCCATGACGTTACGGTCTTCGAAAAAAGCCGGGGACCGGGTGGCAGGCTCGCTGCGAAGCGGGTAACCGGCGGATCAGCGGATATGGGCGCGCAGTACTTCACCTCCCGGAACCCGGATTTCCTGCCGTTTCTCCGTAAATTTGCAGGCCCTGAAAGCTTCGGACCGTGGAAAGGCCGGTTTGGTTTCCAGACGAATGCTGATAAATGGGAGTCCTTCCCTGAGGAGACCCGTTACGTCGGTATTCCCCGCATGACAGCGATTACCCGGGCCCTGTCCGGACACGCTCACGTTGTTACCGAGACACGCGTTGCCAGATTGGCCCGAAACGACCAGTCCTGGTCGCTCTTTTCCACCGCCGGCTCGCACCTCGGCGATTTTGATGCAGTTATCGTTACCGCGCCTCCGGCACAAGCCCGGGAGTTGCTGGCGGACAGTGGCCTCGACGCTCTGGCCTCCCACCTGGACGAGCCGGTGAGCCGGGTTCTGCCATGCTGGGCCGTTGCCGCCCACTTCCCGGTATCGCCCTGGCCGCATCACGAAGGCATGCGCTGCAAGCACCCGGCGCTGTTCTGGGTGGCCAACAACTCCAGCAAGCCCGGTCGAGACGACGAGGGCCAGTGGTGGGTTTTGCACGCCAGCCCAGCCTGGACCGAAGACAATGTAGATACACCAGCCGAGGAAGTGGCCGAAAAACTGTTGGCTGCGTTTCGTGAAACGACCGGCTTCGATACCGGTCCGGACGACGTGGTTACCCATCGCTGGCTCTACGCGCGTTCTGAAGGCGGAGAACACCCTGGCCATCTATGGTTCCCGGATTACAAGATCGGGCTCGCAGGCGACTGGCTCAGTGGCGGCCGGGTAGAAGGCGCGTTCGACAGTGCCTGCGGACTGGTTGCCGAACTGACGACCGCTCCCACTACTCAGTGAGAGACTCCTGGTTACCGGTGGTCACATCGGGCCGGGTATAGAAATGCGTGATGGTGCCGTCACTGAACTTGCTGAAGAAGGCGCTGACGTCGGTGATCTTCTTCAACGACCGGGTGCGGAGGATAGGTTCGCGCACGAGCACCTTGATGCCGTTAAAGTTGTCCTGAATGTTCGAGAAGCGCGCCCGCATCGAACAGGTCACTACCTGGGCAGGGCTGAGAGAAAGCTCTTCGGCCAACCATGCGCTATGACGTTCGATCCCCCTGGCTGAGAGGTCTTCCCGGGTATCCAGATGGTTCAGTTTCACCCGGTTTACAATGCAGAACGAGAAACTCTTCGGGTGCTTGCGGGCCACTTTCCGAAACGCCTCCCAGAAGAAGTTGTCGGTCAGTTCTGCAAAGTAGGCCATGTCGCTCAGGCAGGTATCCACCCATTCAAAGTTCTCCGGGTCATCGAGCACTTCGTTGATCGCTTCCCGAAGCAGCCAGTCAAAGCCCAGCGCGGTCTTGTGGGCGTAAACCTTGCGGTACATCTGGTGGCGACTGTAGACAAAGTCCTCGAGCGCCCCCAGTCCTTTCTGGGTTATGGCCAGCCCCAGCCAGGGTTCGGATACATCCCATCCAAAACGCAGGTTGCTCAAAAGGTGGTCCAGGTTGAAACCGCCGATGGTTACCGAAGAGTGGAAGCCGTCCCGCAGCATGTAATCGGCCCGGTCAGCGTCAATTTCGCCGGATACAATCGATGACAACAGATCCATCACCAGCCCGGGTATGTTTTCGCTGAGCGGTGATCCCGCCGCGGCATCCTCTCCCGCAATAAAGGCCCAGAATGTGCGGGCGTGACGACAGAACGTCTCACTGGGTTTTACCTCTGTCGTTTCCATAATTCCGATAACGTCCCGGGCGAAAAGCCCGGCACTTTCCAGGTCCACCGCCATGAGCACATCGTGGGCGACACGCACGGAATAATGCTCGTGTTCCAGCTCATCGGGTTCTTCCGGGTGATAGGCGGAATAATCCACGCCGCGCCACAGATCCCGGAAGCGGCCGGGACGGGACATCAATTCCCGGATGCGCCGGGCCTGGGTGAACTGATGGGAAAAACTTGAATGCCCGCTGTCATGCAGAAGACAGCCCAACCGGATGGTTTTGGCCAGATAGTCGATGGCGTCGAGCTGGCTCAGGCTCAGGTCGGTTTGCTCGCTGAGCTGGCGCTCCCTGAGGTAGGCGTCGATCATCGAGCGGAACATGCGCGTGCCCACATGCATCACACCAATACTGTGCAGAAAGCGGGAATGGGTTGCGCCGGGAAAGACCAGGCTCAGGATGTCGTTCTGGCAGATGTTTCGCAGTCGCTGGAACAGTGGGTGATCAATCACCTGGATCTCGTGCCGGTAAAGCGGAATGCCTCCGTGAACCGGATCCATGATCAGCTTGTCATAGGCTCCGAGTAGATCGTTTACGGCACGTCGCATCAGATGGAATCCTCCGATTTCATGAACTTGGCCTTGTTATATCACAGGGGCGTGCCAGAATAGGCTTAATCAAGCCAATTTATCGTTTATCGCTGGTAGTTTAGGGCAGTCGCCATGACCTCGCGCACCGAGCGCATACTTATAATAGACGCCGATGAAAAGGCCCGTACGGATCTCGCCCGTTACCTTGAAGCGAGGGGGTTCTACGTGACCGGCTACCGGGATCTCGCCAGCGCCAAGGCGCTTTTTGACGATAACATTCCCGATGTCATCTTTGCAGACCTGCCTCCGGAGTCCATCCGGGATCTCGCCAATCGCCTGGAAGAAGCCGAAACATTCACGCCGATCGTCGCCTGTTCGTCCAGCGAGTCCAGCGCCGATGTGGTCAGCGCCCTCAGGGCCGGGGCGGCGGATTTTGTCCTCAAACCCTGCAACGACGACAAGGGCGCACTGGACGACGTTATCGGGAAATTGTTCGACCGGGTCCGGGTCAACCGGCTGAATCAGCTTTACCGGCAGGAGCTTGAAGAGGCAAATCGTGACCTGCGGGACGGCATCGCCGAGCTGCGGGCAGACCAGCGTGCCGGCCGAAAGGTCCAGTTACGGATGCTTCCGGAGCACGAACAGGTGATGAGTGGCCTGCACGTGGACCACATGATCAAGCCATCGCTCTACCTGAGCGGTGATTTTCTGGATTACTTCCGTATTTCCGACGACAAGGTTCTGGTGTACATCGCCGATGTCTCCGGCCATGGCGCCAGTTCCGCGTTTGTAACCGTATTGCTGAAGAACCTGACCAACCGCTTGCAGCGAAACCTTCGCCGGGGCTCCAGTGAAGATATCCTGTACCCGGACCGATTCCTGGAACGCATCAATTCCGAGTTGCTGGATACCGGCCTCGGTAAACACGTAACCGTATTCGTTGGCATTATTTCCCTGAGCGAACGTAAATTGAATTATGCAGTCGGCGCCCATTTCCCGATGCCTATCCTGTCCTTTGAAGGTGGGGAGGCTGCGTTTCTCGAGGGAAGCGGGCTTCCGGTAGGGCTGTTTGAGACGCCGGAATGGGAAGTGTATGAGGTTCCCCTGAACAAACCGTTTCATCTGACCCTGTTTTCGGATGGAATTCTGGAAGTTATCCGGGAAAAGGGACTGGATGAAAAGGAGCGGACACTACTTGAACTCGTATCGGGAGGTCGTCACACTATCGCCTCTCTGAACGAGGCTCTGCATCTGGAACAGATCACAGAGCTGCCGGACGATATCGCTATCGTATCGGTAACTGATACCATTAACGGATCAGATAACACCCCGTCGAATTAGTGGCAGTGTGAAACATGGCTGGTTACAAGATCCTGCAAGCTGAAAAACAGGGCATCTATGTCCTGAAGTTTATTGGGGAAATCCGGCTGAACCTGTGTTCGACGCTGGACAATCTGGTTGAGTCCATCACCCAGGACCCGGAGTTCAAGACCGTGGTGATCGACCTGACCGAGACCGAGATTATCGACAGCACCACACTCGGACTGCTTGCCAAGATCGCGATGGCGGCCCAGAAACAGAGCAACTTCCTGCCCACACTTATTTCGACCAATCCCGATATTACCCGCATTATCACTTCCATGGGTTTCGACAAGATCTTTATTATTGTGCGAGAACCCGCGTCCCGAATTGAAGAGCTTGAAGAGATTCCCGTACTCAGGGCCAGCGAACAACAGGTTCGAGACAAGGTTCTTGATGCCCATAAAGTGCTGATGGGCCTGAACAGCCGAAACAGGGAAGAATTCAAGAATCTGGTGCGCGCTCTGGAATGTGAAGAGCCCGGTTAACTGCGCCGCCCTGGTGCGACATTGCCGGTATCACACCTGATCTGACAGAACGGAAGAACTATGTCTGAACAATCGACGCCCCGGAAAACTGAGGCAGCCGCGCCAGTACATGATGTGGCGGTTCTGGGCGGTGGCAGTTTTGGTACTGCCATGGCCAAGGTGCTGGGTGAAAACGGTCACCGTGTTCATTTCTGGATGCGTGGCAAAGCCCAGGCCGAAGAGATCCGCAGCACCCGAATCAATAGCCGCTACATGCCAGGCATTGAGCTGACCGGTGACATTCAGCCCACCACAGACCTGGCGGACGCTGTCAGCAAGGCCGAGATCGTCTTTGTTGCCATTCCGAGCAAAGCCTTTCGGGCCGTTATCCGCGAGAACAGCGACAAATTCCGCGACGAGCAAATTGTCATCAGCCTCACCAAGGGGATTGAAGAGCACGGCTTCAAACTGATGAGCGAGATTCTGCAGGAAGAGATCCCTCGTTGTCGTACTGGCGTGCTCAGTGGCCCCAACCTGGCTGGTGAAATCGTAAACCGGGATCTGACCGCCACTGTTATTGCCGCCAAGGATCCGGATGTACGCCGCTCGGTTCAGGACCTCCTTGGGTGCGAGTATTTTCGCGTTTACGCGAACGTGGATGTGTATGGCGTGGAACTCGCCGGGGCACTGAAGAACATCTATGCGATTGTTGCGGGTCTTGCCTCCGCCCTGGAAATGGGTGAGAACGCCAAGGCCATGCTGATTACCCGCGGTCTTGCAGAGATGAGCCGGTTTGCCGTCAGCCTCGGCGCCAACCCAATGACATTCATGGGGCTGGCGGGTGTCGGTGATCTGATCGTGACCTGCACCTCATCCAAGAGCCGGAACTTTCGAGTGGGTTATGCCGTTGGCCAGGGCCAGAAACTGGACGATGCCGTGGCGGAGCTCGGGCAGGTGGCCGAAGGTATCTATACCCTGAAGCTCGTCAAGCAGAAAGCCGAGGCCATCGGGATCTACATGCCACTGGTTCGTGGGCTTTACGAGATCCTCTATGACAACGCTTCAATCAAGGCGGTCATCAATAGCCTCATGATGTCGGTCCAGAATTCCGACGTAGAATTTATACTGCCGCGGACCATCAGCCAGTAACAGGCCCGCTGAACCGGGACCAGGCCGGAAAGGAGAGAGCCCTTGCAACTGCTCATCATGCGCCATGGGGAAGCTGGCTGGCATACGCTGGATCAGGAACGTGAACTGACAGAGGCCGGCCGGCTTGGCGTGGCTGAGGTTGCCGCTCGCATCGCGGAGTCGCCCTGGCGACCGAAGCTGGTCTGGAGCAGCCCCTATGTGCGGGCCAGGCAAACGGCGGCGATCGTTTCCGAAATTCTCAATTGTCCCGTTGAAGAAAAGATGTTTATCACTCCGGACGACGACCCGGCAGCCTGCCTTGATGCATTGATTGAGCATCACGAATCACCCCTGTTGATCGTTTCCCACATGCCCCTGGTGGGAGGGCTTGCCACGCTTCTGGTTGACGCACACCGCCGGGGCATTCCGTTCATGACCTCCCAGGCCGTCATGCTGGATATGCCAGTAGTCGGTCCCGGTTGCGCTGACTTGAAAGCCCAGTTTCTGCCCTGATATCGCCAGTAAGTAATTTCTGAATCCTCAAATCCGAGCCCGACTATGTACAGCTTTCCAATCGACTACGTGGAGCCGGTCTTCCGGCCTCCCAGTGAAGCCAAGTCACTGATCCTGCCGGTCACCAACGGCTGCTCCTGGAACAAGTGCACGTTTTGCGAGATGTATACGCAGCCGCAAAAGAAATTCCGGGCCCGCAAGCCTGAAGATGTGCTCCAGGACATCCGTAATGCGGCTCGCAGCCTGGGTGGCGTGCGCCGAGTTTTTCTTGCAGACGGTGATGCCATGGTATTGCCGACCCGTCGCCTGTTGGAAATACTGGGTCAGCTCAGGGAGGCTTTTCCGGATCTTCAGCGGGTTTCCAGCTACTGTCTGCCCCGCAACCTCGCGAAAAAGACCGTGGAAGAACTGGCTCAACTGAAGGATGCAGGCCTTGAAATTCTCTATGTCGGTATGGAATCCGGCGATGATGAAATCCTGCGCCGGGTCAACAAGGGCGAAACCTGGGAATCCACCCGCTCGGCACTGCTGAAAATCCGTGAAGCGGGCCTGACGAGCTCTGTCATGGTGCTGAATGGGCTGGGCGGAGAAAACCTTTCGCGCCAGCACGCGATCAATACCGCAACGCTCTGCAACGAGACACAGCCGGATTATCTTTCCACCCTCGTGGTCAGTTTCCCTCAGGGAGAAGAACGTTTCCGGGAGGGCTTCGGAGACGATTTCGTGCCGCTGTCCCAAAAAGGGCTCTTTGAAGAGATACGCCTCTTCCTGAAGCATCTTGAGCTGGATAAGACCATCTTCCGCAGTGATCACGCTTCAAATTACCTCGTGCTGAAAGGCACGCTGGGCCGTGACAAGCAGAAAATGCTGGACCAGGTAAACCTCGCCATTACCAACCCCGGTGCAGCACCGTTGCGCGCGGAGTGGATGCGCGGGTTGTAATTCAGATGGCCGGGAGCCACCGTTATGAGCATGAATCCGGATAATCTTGCAAAGCAGGTGGAGGAAACCGTGAAGAAGGTCGGGAATCCACCCATTGATCAGTGGGACCCCGAGCTTTCCGGGGATATGGATCTTCGCATCAGCCGCGATGGTCAGTGGATCTTCAAAGGCGAGCCGCTGGCCCGAGAAGCAATTGTACGTCTGTTTTCCACCATTCTCCGCCGGGAAAGCGACGGCGAATACTACCTGGTGACGCCCGTTGAAAAGTGGCGCATCCAAGTCGAGGATGCGCCGTTGCTCGCCCATTCCCTGACCGTGACTGGAGAGAGCGACCGTCAGGTCATTTCCCTGACCACCAATGTCGGCGAAACCCTTGAGATCGGCCAGGACCATCCACTGGAAGTGACCACCTATCCGGGCTCCGATGAGCCAAGACCCGTGGTAAAGGTTCGCCATGGGGTCGAAGCGCGACTGGTAACCGCAGCCTATTACGACCTGGCGGAGCATGTTGTGGAACGGAATGAAGACGGACACCCGGTTCTTGGGGTATTCAGCCACGGAATTTTCTACAAAATCGGGCAGGGTGGTTGAAAACCCGTACCGCGGCCCCAGAATTACGGTAGAAAACGCATTAGCTCAGTTGTTAAACTGTGTTTTCATACTTGTTATGAGCCTGGCTCTCTAACGAGGCCCGGTGGTCGTTAGTCCCTCTGTTCAGTCTGGCTGTTCACGATCACTTTCGATTGCCTAAATCAATTAAACAGTCATTGCGGACACGCAAGGAGATCACATGGCCCAACCTCGTGTTGTCACCATCCATTACACGCTCACCAACGATCAGGGAGAGCAGCTTGATTCCTCCCGTGTAGAAGGTCGTGAGCCTCTGTCTTATCTGGAAGGTGCACAGAACATTATCGGTGGACTGGAAAGTGCACTGAACGAAAAGAACGCAGGCGATCAGGTTAAGGTTTCTGTAGAACCTGCTGAAGGCTACGGCGAAGTTAACGAAGAGCTGATCCAGCCGGTTCCGCGTTCTGCATTTGAAGGCGTCGATACCATCGAGCCGGGCATGCAGTTCCAGGCGCAGACCCCGGGCGGCCCCCAGGTCGTTCGTGTGGTAGAAGTTGGCGACGAAACCGTCACCATCGACGCCAACCATCCGCTCGCTGGCCAGACTTTGCACTTCGACGTAGAAGTGGTAGAAGCTCGCGACGCGACTGACGAAGAGCAAGAGCACGGCCACGCTCACTAAGCTTTTCTGAAGCGCAACGAAAAACGGCTCCCACGGGAGCCGTTTTTTTATGCCAAAAAAAACGGCCCGCGAGGGGCCGTTTTCTACCGGAATCCGGACTTACATGTTCGGATAATTCGGGCCACCGCCCCCTTCCGGAGTTACCCAGTTAATGTTCTGTGCAGGATCCTTGATGTCGCAGGTCTTGCAGTGAACACAGTTCTGGGCGTTGATCTGGAAGCGCTTTCCGCTGCCATCGTCTTTCTCGACAACTTCATAAACACCAGCCGGGCAGTAGCGCTGCGCAGGCTCATCGTATTTCGGCAGGTTGTCGCGGATCGGAAGGTCCGGATCGGTCAGTTTAAGGTGAACCGGCTGATCTTCCTCGTGGTTGGTGTTTGAAATGAACACCGAGGACAGACGATCGAAGGTCAGGGTGTTATCCGGCTTGGGATAGGTCACCTTCTTGCACTCGGCTGCCGGCTTCATGGTGGCATAATCCGGAGTGGTATCGTGGAAGGTAATCGGCAGGCTGCCGCGCAGGATGTTCTGCTCAAAGTAGGCGATGGCGCCACCGACTATATTGCCGAACTTGTGCATCGCCGGGCCGAAGTTACGCTCTGCGTATAGCTCCTTGAACAGCCAGCTGTCTTCAAATTTCTTCTGGAAGCTGCTGATCTCTTCGCCGCTCTTGCCGTCCTTCAGCGCTTCGAAAACTGCCTCGGCGCCCAACATGCCGGACTTCATGGCGGTGTGGGAGCCCTTGATCTTGGAACCGTTCAGCGTGCCCGCGTCACAGCCCAGCAGGAGACCACCCGGGAAGCTCATCTTGGGCAGAGCGTTGTAGCCACCCTTGGTAATTGCACGGGCGCCGTAGGAAACGCGCTTGCCGCCTTCCAGGTGTTTCTTGATTTCCGGATGCAGCTTCAGCCGCTGAAATTCCTCAAACGGGCTCAGATGCGGGTTGCTGTAAGACAGATCGGTGATCAAGCCCACATATACCTGGCCATTCTCGAGGTGATACAGGAAAGAGCCACCGGTGGAGCCAGTTTCTTTCAGGGGCCAGCCGGTGGTATGAACTACGAGGCCCGGCTCGTGTTTGGCCGGATCAATATCCCACAGTTCCTTGATACCGATACCGTAGTGCTGCGGGTCTTTGCCTTCATCAAGCTTGAACTCGTTGATCAGGCGCTTGCCCAGGTGACCGCGGCAGCCTTCGGTAAACAGGGTGTACTTGGCGCGCAGTTCCATGCCCGGCATGTAGCCGTCTTTTTCGGAACCGTCACGGGCAACGCCCATATCACCGGTGATAATGCCTTTAACCTGACCGTCTTCAACGATGGTCTCGGCGGCGGCAAAACCGGGATAGACCTCAACGCCCAGGCCTTCCGCCTGCTCGGCGAGCCAGCGGCACAGGTTACCCAGGCTGATAATGTAGTTGCCATGGTTGTGCATGTTCTTGGGCACAAACGCATTGGGGATCTTGGTGGCGCTTTCCTGATTTTTCAGCAGGAAAATGTCGTCACGGGTAACCGGCGTGTTCAGCGGAGCGCCTTTCTCTTTCCAGTCCGGGAAGAGTTCGTTGAGGGCAGTGGGCTCGAATACGGTACCGGCCAGAATGTGCGCGCCGATCTCAGAACCTTTCTCTACCACGCATACGGTGAGTTCCTCGCCAGCTTCCTGTGCCAACTGCATGACACGGCACGCTGCCGACAGGCCCGCCGGGCCGCCGCCGACGATCAGAACATCAAATTCCATCGATTCGCGTTCCACGTTGGTCTCCTCAAACATCTTTAATGGATATTATGTGCCCGCAGGCGAGTTTTTCTGGGCCGCCATCATACCGGTAAAAGTGCCTATAGACGACTGCCTCAAGCCGGTTTACCCGACTTGCATAACCAAAAGGATACCGTATTTGAAGAATCAAACAAACGTTTGTTTGAAATTCGGCCCTTCCTTTGGCATTGTAAGAGCACACTGAAACATGGTGTGTTTTGAGTCGAAATCTAGTATCGTCTCATTGCCTTTCCCGGTCAATACCGGGGAATTGGCTGAAAGTTCAGTCCTGGCGCGTCGTTTGAGGCTATTGATTCTGCTGAGTGTTGCCTCCATTATTAGTGCGCATTGAATTTCGGCAGGCTCTACGCGAGGACTGCAAGTCATAAACCCATCGTAGAAGAACGAGGAATCTATGAAGGTTCTGGTCGCTGTAAAACGAGTAATCGACTACAACGTAAAGGTGCGCGTCAAGCCGGACAACACCGGTGTTGACCTCGCCAACGTCAAGATGGCAATGAACCCGTTCTGCGAAATCGCGGTTGAAGAAGCCGTTCGCCTGAAAGAGAAGGGTGTTGCCAGTGAAATCGTGGTGGTATCCATTGGCCCGAAAGCCTCCCAGGAGCAGATCCGTACTGCACTGGCGCTGGGTGCGGACCGTGGTATCCACGTCGAAACCGACGAGGAGGTTCAGTCTCTCGAAGCGGCCAAGCTGCTCAAGGCTGTTGTTGAGAAAGAAGAGCCGAAGCTGGTCATTCTTGGCAAGCAGTCCATCGATTCCGATAACAACCAGACCGGCCAGATGCTGGCCGCGCTGACCGGCATGGGTCAGGGCACTTTCGCTTCCGAAGTGGTTGTTGAGGGCGATAAGGTTAACGTAACCCGTGAGGTAGACGGTGGTCTGATGACCGTTGCCCTGAACCTGCCTGCGGTTGTCACTACCGACCTGCGTCTGAACGAGCCGCGCTACGCTTCTCTGCCGAACATCATGAAGGCCAAGAAGAAGCCGCTGGACAACATGAGCCCGGCCGATCTGGGTGTCGACATCGCTCCGCGCCTTTCCACCCTGAAGGTTGAAGCGCCTGCTTCCCGTCAGGCGGGTGTGAAAGTGGCCGACGTTGCCGAGCTGGTCGATAAACTGAAGAACGAAGCGAAGGTGATCTAAATGAGCATCCTTGTAATTGCTGAAC